>RCUH01000556.1_pt1 | contig 36414 bp, 30 predicted proteins | sample 2166191 | NCBI WGS metagenome assembly RCUH01 (sample SAMN09932848, study PRJNA488358) | compost metagenome | feature: garden; material: soil; isolation source: compost soil in an enriched community after 214 h of incubation | place: Germany: Experimental Botanical Garden Goettingen | collected... | reverse complement strand
ATGTACAATGGCGCATTGTCTTGCGTAATGGAAGTTCCACCTCTTACTTTGATTTCCGGATCAGAACCAGGAGATCCTTCTCCAAAAGTTACCTGAACTCCGGCCATTCTACCTTGGATTGCTTCTGCCGCACTGTTCACAGGCATATCTGCCAATTGTTCACCTTTTACAGATGCAATAGAATTGGTAATGTCCTTTTTAGAAACAGTCGTATATCCTACCAACACAACTTCATCAATAGCATTTTCCTTTTGAGACTCTCCTTTGGATAATGTGACATTGATTCTAGTTTGCCCATTCACGCCAACTTCCTGCTCTTCAAATCCTTTTGAACGAATAACAAGTGTTGCATTTTTCGGTACATTTAGCTCATAGTTACCTGCATTATTAGTCATTGTAGAGAATTTAGAATTCCTTACCGTAACTTCCACACCTTGCAAAGGTTTGTTCTGATCGGAAGTAATCTTTCCGGAAACCTTCACCAACTCTTGAGCTAATCCAAATGCCGGTAATAAAAAGACAGATGCGATCGTCGTTTTTATAAAAGCGCTTTGGATACCTAGTTTTAAACCACTCATAGATACTTTTTAGTTTTATAATTAGTAATAATTTTTTTTCTTATATATAGTATCATGAAATCTGAGAAACAAAATGCAATCGATTGCACTTATTTTTTTTAAGATTTCTTAACTCGACTAAACTAAGATTATTTTCTAATTGGCAACTAAAAAATTTATTTTTTTTATTAATATTAATGTAACATTATAAAACGTCACGTTATTACTAATCAATTAAAATATTAATAATCAATTACTTAAATATTAATTTTAATTAAACAAAATATTTCAAAAGATAATTAATTAACATAATTTAACATCTGGGAAGAATGATTTAAATCACAAATAGTCTTAATAATATCGATTTTAATTAACCAAAAATTAACTTAAGATTCCAAATTTTGGGAAATTCAATTTTTTTTCTGTCAAAAATCACATTTTTTGCTCAACTCACAAATATATCTGCAAAAATGAATAATATTAATTACAAATTACTGTAAATCAATGTTTTAATTAATTAAATTAACATAATTAATTCTATATTTAAATCTGAGCAACAAAATATCAAAATTTGCACAGATGATACTTTTTAGGGTAATTTAATTTAGGATTAATGACCGCAAAATCAGCAAAAACCCGTACGTTTTACATCATAAACAATTGAAATTCAATATTATAAAATTTAATTCAAATTTTTGTTTCCCAGTTGAAATTTATATTTATATTTACAAAAATTATTTCCCGTGCCAATGACTGCTAATATCTATGCAATCGATTACACAGAATTAATAAATAGTTCATATTACACCTATTAAAATGACTCAATCAGAATTCCGATACGCGCATCATCCAAATGATGCAAAAAACTACACAACAGAAGATCTAAGAAGAGAATTTCTAATCAACGATTTATTCATAGAAAACCAAATCAAACTGGTTTACACAATGTACGACCGTTTGATCGTTGGTGGAATTATGCCAGTTGATCAAGCCTTGACATTAGAAACCATCGATGAACTAAAAGCTCCTTACTTTCTTGAAAGAAGAGAATTAGGAATCATCAATGTTGGTGGAAAAGGAAAAGTAACTGTGGACGGAACGGTTTACGAACTTAATAATAAGGAAGCCTTATATATAGGAAAAGGTAACAAAGAAGTAATTTTCGAAGCTTCAAACGGCGAACAACCTTATTTCTACATCAATTCTGCACCAGCTCACCACGCTTTTCCAACTAAGAAGATTACAAAAGCTGAAGCTGAAATCGTAGAATTAGGCGATGCAAAATATGCGAATAGAAGAACCATCAACAAATTAATTGTGAACAGCGTTCTGGAAACTTGCCAACTTCAAATGGGAATGACCGAATTGCACGAAGGAAGCGTTTGGAACACAATGCCTTCTCACACGCACACCAGAAGAATGGAAGCTTATTTCTATTTCGATTTGGAAGAAGGACAAACCATTTCACATTTTATGGGACAACCAACGGAGACGCGTCACATTTTCTTGAAAAACAGAGATGCAGTGATTTCTCCAGAATGGTCTATCCACTCTGGTGTTGGGACTTCCAACTACAGTTTTATTTGGGGAATGGCAGGAGAAAATATGGATTACGGCGATATGGATGCTGTAAAAACTGACGAATTAAAATAATTATGACAAATTTATTTGACTTAACAGGAAAAGTAGCTTTAATCACCGGCGGAACACACGGTCTTGGTTTGGCAATGGCAGAAGGCTTAGGATCAGCAGGTGCAGAACTTGTTGTTACCAGCACTACTACATCCAAATTGGAAGAAGCTATCAAATATTATCAATCAAAAGGTTTCAAAGCAACAGGTTATATTTTTGACGTGACCGATGAGAAACAAGCTGCCGAAAAAGTAGCAGAAATTGAAGCTAATCACAAACAAATCGACATCCTTATTAATAATGCCGGAATCATCAAAAGAATTCCAGCTCTGGAAATGGAAGTTTCCGATTTCCGAAAAGTAATTGATGTTGATTTAACGGGACCTTTCATTATGTCGCAATTGGTGGCGAGAAATATGATCAAAAGAAGATCCGGAAAGATCATCAACATCTGTTCTATGATGAGCGAATTGGGCCGTGACAACGTTGTGGCTTACGCTTCTGCAAAGGGCGGACTAAAAATGCTGACCAAAAATCTGGCAACAGAATGGGCAAAACACAACATCCAAGTAAACGGAATCGGTCCTGGATATTTTGCAACGTCTCAAACAGAACCAATCCGAGTTGACGGACATCCTTTCAACGAATTCATCATCAGCAGAACACCTGAAGGTCGTTGGGGAAATCCAGAAGATCTAGCCGGAACCGCTATTTTCTTAGCTTCTGAAGCAAGTCAATTCATCAACGGACAAATCATTTACGTAGATGGCGGAATCCTTGCAACCATCGGAAAACCATCCAACGAATAACAAAGTCTTTCATCTATCAGTCTATTATCTATTAGTCTTATGAGTACAAAACCATTTATCACAGATACTTTTTTATTAAAAAATAAATTCGCTGAAGAGTTGTATTTCAATTTTGCTGAGAAACAACCAATCATCGATTATCACAACCATTTGCCTCCAAAAGAGATTGCAGAAAACCGTCAGTTTGAGAACATTACTCAAGTTTGGATTGGTGGCGATCATTACAAATGGAGAGCAATGAGAACGATGGGCGTGAACGAAAAATTCATCACCGGAGACGCTTCTGACAAAGAAAAATTCGCAGCTTGGGCAAAAACAGTTCCGAATACATTGAGAAATCCTTTGTTCCATTGGACTCATTTGGAATTAGCAAGATATTTTGACGTTTATGATTTATTAAGCGAAAAAAATGCAGACTCGGTTTACGAAAATGTATCAGCTCAGCTTCAAACGCCAGAGAAATCTGTTCACGGCTTGTTGAAGATGAGAAATGTTGAAACGGTTTGTACTACAGAAGACCCGATTGATACTTTAGAATATCATCAGACAATCAAACAAAATAATATCGGAATCACGGTGAGTACAGCTTTCCGACCGGACAAAGCGATTTTGATTGATAATGAAGATTACAATGCTTACATTGATAAATTAGGCGAATCGGCAGGAATTGAAATCAATTCTTACCAAGATTTGCAGGACGCTTTGAACAAAAGAATCCAGTTTTTCCACGAAAATGATTGCAGATTGTGTGACCACGGATTGAACAATATTTCTTTCGAAACTTTCACAGATTCAGAAATCAACTCGATTTTTGAAACTAAAAGAAAAGGAGAAACTTTGACGCCTCACCAAATTGAACAATTCAAAACAGCAATTTTGTTGTTTTTGGGTGAAACTTACCATTCTTTAGGTTGGGTTCAGCAGTACCATTTGGGAGCTTTGAGAAACAACAATGCAAGAATGCTAAAAGTTCTTGGACCAGACACAGGTTGGGATTCCATCGGCGATTTCAGTCAGGCTGCGAATCTTTCAAGATTCCTTAACACATTGGATTCCAAAGATAAATTGACCAAAACCATCATCTACAATCTGAATCCTGCCGACAACGAAATTATGGCCACAATGATTGGGAATTTCAATGATGGATCTGTCAAAGGAAAAGTACAATTCGGTTCCGGCTGGTGGTTTTTGGACCAAAAAGACGGAATGGAAAAACAACTGAACGCCCTTTCCAATATGGGATTGATTAGCACTTTCGTTGGAATGCTGACGGATTCCAGAAGTTTCCTATCTTTCCCGAGACACGAATATTTCAGAAGAGTTTTGTGTAACTTGTTAGGAAAAGAAATCGAATCTGGCGAACTTCCACAAGATATGGATTTAGTAGGAAAAATAGTTTCGGACATTTGTTATAACAACGCAAAAGACTACTTCACTTTCTAAGGTGCGAAGCTCCGAAATGCAGGTAGAAATAATATTCAATTTCCAAAAATAAAAAAGTGCGAAGCACCAGCATATTGGAAAATACCTAGCCTTGTCAAGGTTTGAAACCTTGACAAGGCTGATAAAAATCCTGATTCTCACATCCTGAATCTCGATTCTAAAAAATTAAAAATGAAAACAGAACAAACACCACAAATATTCTACAAATCCGATTCCACTGAATGGGAAAAAATAGACGAATACATCGACCGACAGATTGTTGGCTACGACAATTCTGTGATGATGGTGAATGTCCGTTTCAAAAAAGGAGGAATTGGTTATGCACATCAACATCCACACATTCAGGTAACTTACGTTTCTGAAGGAAGTTTCGAAGTCACCATCGGCGAAGAAAAGACAACTTTGAAAAAAGGGGATTCATTTTTCGTACCTTCAAATATTATTCACGGTGTTGTCTGTCTCGAGGACGGAATTTTGGTTGATGTTTTCAGCCCGCACAGAGAAGATTTTATCAAATAATTAAAAAAATCCGGAATCTCGATTCTTGTATCTTGATTCTTAAAATAAATTTAGATTAATGGGCAAAGTAGTAAGCTTTGGAGAAGTGATTATGCGATTGTCACCTGCTAACAACAGGATGATGAAGCAAAGCAACGAGATGGAATTCTTTTTCGGAGGTACAGAACTTAACGTTGCAGCATCGCTTGCAACAATGGGTTGTGACGTAAAACACGTGAGCGTAGTTTCTGACGATTTCGTTGGAGAATCAGCGGTTTCATCCATCAAAAGTTACGGAATTGATACGACTCATATTTCAAAAAATGAACATCCTTTGGGATTGTATTTCCTAGAAGTTGGTTCATCTGTTCGTGCTTCCAGAATTGCTTACAACCGATTGAATGGTTCATTCGCAAATATCAATCCAAATCAAATCGATTGGGAAAAAGCTTTGGAAGGTGCAGATTATTTCCATTGGACAGGCATTTCTCCAGGAATTTCGGAAAGTACTTACATCGCATTGAAGAAAGGTTTGCAAACTGCCAACGAAAAAGGAATCGAGATCACAGCTGACCCAGCTTACCGTTCCAATCTTTGGAAATACGGAAAAGAAGGCTTCGAAGTTTTGAAAGAATTGGTGTCCTACTCTACTATTTTCATAGGTGGCGTGAATGAAATCAACGAAATCATCGGAACTAAATTCTCTTCTGACAAAGAAAGTTTCATCGAAGCTTGTAAAGAATTTCAGAAGCAAATGCCTTCTATCAAAAAGATATTTGATAAAGTAAGAGTTGGTGCCAGCGCAAGTACACAGGAAACCCAAGGCAGAGCTTGGTCCAATGAAACCTACTTCGAATCGGAACCAATCGAAATTCTACAAGTTGTGGACAGAATCGGAACCGGAGATGCTTTCGCAGCAGGTTTGATCTATGGCTTATTAAACTTTGATGACGAAACCGCTCTTAAGTTTGGAAACGCGGCTTGCGCCATCAAACATACAGTTCCGGGTGACATCAATCATTGCAGTGCTTCTGATATTTTGGATGTGATGAATGGCGATAAAGGTGGAAGAATAAAGAGATAATTTAGAAAAAATGATTATAGATACATTAGAAAACGCTTCTCAATATTTTTTGCTAAATCCACTATTTGAAAAAGCTTTCGACTATTTAAAAGACAAGAATTTAGATTCTTTAGAAGTTGGAGTTACAGAGATTCAGGAAGGTCTTAGAATGATTGTTTTTGATGAAATGGCCAAGACAAAAGAAGAAAGTCTTTCCAAATTCGAATGTCATAATCAAAATATTGATATTCAAATTTGTCTGAAGGGAATAGAAAATATTGGTTGGAAATCAAGGCAAAAATGCACAAACCCGATTGGAGAATACAGTGCAGAAAAAGATGTTCTTTTTTACAATGATGATCCGGATATGTTTTTCCAATTAAACGATAATCAGTTTGCTATTTTTTATCCAAATGATGTCCACGCACCAATGATTGGAAATGGCATCATTAGAAAAATAGTTTTTAAAGTAAAAATTTAAGAAAAAATGACAAAGATTCAATTAGTTACCAATGCAATCATCAACCAAGGTCTTTTGCCTTTGTATTATAACGCAGACGAAACGGTAACTCTCGACATACTAAAAGCGCTTTACAAAGCTGGAATCCGCGCTGTAGAATATACAAGCAGAGGCGAATTTGCATTGAGCAACTTTACCAAAATGGTAAAACTTAGAAACGAGGAAATGCCAGGAATGCTTCTTGGAATCGGAACGATAAAAAATCTGAAGCAAGCTGAAGAGTACGAAAAAGCAGGCGCAGATTTCTTTATCAGCCCCGGATTTGTACCAGAAGTTGCAGAATTTTTGATCTCAAAACATTTGCTTTACAGCCCAGGTTGTATGACACCAACGGAAATCATCACGGCTGAAGCGGCAGGCGTAACTTTCGTAAAATTATTCCCAGGAAATGCTTTAGGAGCTGGATTTATGAGCGCGATAAAAGACGTGTTCTCAAATCTGAAATTTATGCCAACAGGTGGCGTAGATACGACGAAAGAAAGCATCGAAAGCTGGTTCAACGCAGGCGTTTCTGCTGTTGGAATGGGGAGCAAATTGGTTAGCAAAGAATTGATGGCATCAAAAGATTATGCAACCATCGAAAACGAAACAGTGAAAGTTTTAGAGATCATCAAATCGATAAAAGCTTCTTAAAAATAAAAAACACAACCAAATCATTCAAATATGAATCAACCTACAATTACTAAACCGACCACTTTCAGATGGACCATCGTTGGTTTGCTTTTCTTGGCAACCACGGTCAACTATCTGGACAGGCAAGTTCTATCTTTGACTTGGAAAGATTTTATTGCACCAGAATTCCACTGGGACAATAATGATTATGGTAACATCACCGCACTATTCTCGATTTTCTACGCAGCAAGTATGATTTTCGCAGGGAAATTTGTGGATTGGATGGACACCAAAAAAGGTTTTCTTTGGGCAATTGGAGTTTGGTCTGTAGGTGCGGTTTTACACGCATTTTGTGGGATTGCAACATCTGGAATCCTTACTGGAGAATGGTTTGTAAGTTTTGAAGGTGCAAAACACAACATTGCAACGGTACAAAACATATCAAGAGTAATCAATGTAAGTGTTGCCTTATTCATTTTTGCAAGATTGATTTTGGCGATTGGTGAAGCTGGAAACTTTCCTGCAGCCATCAAGACTACGGCAGAATATTTCCCTAAAAAAGACAGAGCCTTGGCAACCAGTGTTTTCAATGCTGGTGCAACTGTTGGAGCTCTTGCAGCGCCGATTTCTATTCCTTTTATTGCGAAGGCTTTAGGTTGGGAAATGGCATTTATCATCATTGGTGCTTTAGGATTTTTGTGGATGGGAATTTGGATTTTCTATTACAAGAAACCACACGAGCATCCAAAAGTGAATCAAGGTGAATTGGATTACATCAACCAAGATATCGATACTACAATAATAGAAGATTTGTCTCAGCCAAAAACAACTTTTACGTTGGCGCAATGTTTCAAATACAGACAAACTTGGGCTTTTGTCTTTGGTAAATTTATGACAGACGGCGTTTGGTGGTTTTATCTTTTCTGGACACCAGCTTATCTAAGTTCAGTTTACGGAATGGACAGTACGCAAAGTGCATTTCCATTGTTCGTACTATATATGATTACTTTGGTATCCATCGTTGGTGGTTGGCTTCCGACCTACTTTGTAGAAAAGAAAGGAATGAACCCATATTCTGGTCGTATGAAAGCTATGTTGATCTTCGCATTCTTCCCATTGTTGGCATTATTGGCACAATCTACAGGTAAAATCTCTTATTGGTTCCCTGTATTGATCATTGGTATTGCAGGTGCGGCGCATCAAGCTTGGTCCGCGAATATATTCTCCACTGTTGGTGATATGTTCCCGAAAAAAGCGATTGCTACCATCACAGGAATTGGTGGATTAGCAGGTGGAATTGGTTCTACGATTATCAATAAAAGTTCTGGTCTCTTGTTCGACTATTCGCATAAAGCTTGGACAACTGTAGATGGCGTTCCACTTTTGGAAAAATTCCCTCAATACGCAGAACAACGTTTGCCGGAAGGCTTTTTTGAACAATTACAAAAATCTGGTGCCGTGGTTTCAGACGGTATCGACAAAGGATATATGATTATTTTCTCATTCTGTGCAGTGGCTTATTTAATTGCGTGGTTTGTAATGAAATCATTGGTTCCGACTTATAAAATTATTAAAGAATAAAGAAAATGGAATATCAGACAAAACAAAAACTTAGCCGTGAAAACACAGCTTTGACGGAGAAACTACCGATAAAATTTTTACAATTTGGAGAAGGAAACTTCTTGCGTGCCTTTGTTGATTATTTGATTGACAAGATGAACAAAGAAGCTGGTTTCAATGCTGGTGTTGCGGTTGTTCAGCCAACTCAAGGTGGACTTGTTGATATGCTGGAAGAGCAAAATAACCTTTACACGCTTTTCGTAAGAGGTGTGAAAAAGGGTCAAATTGTGGATGATCAAAGCGTGATCTCCGCAATCCAAAGATCATTGAGTCCTTATGAAAATTATCAAGAATATCTTGATTTGGCGAAAGGCGAAGATCTAGAATTCATCTTATCAAATACCACTGAAGCTGGAATTGCTTTTGACCCATCTGAAACAACGCTTGAAGCTGGACCTCACAAGAATTTCCCTGCAAAAGTGACGGCTTTCCTTTACGAAAGATTCAAACATTTCAATGGTGCTGAGGACAAAGGTCTTCACATCATTCCTTGCGAATTGATCGAGAATAATGGATTGACATTAAAAAAATATATCCTTCAATATGCTCAACTTTGGAATCTTGAAGTAGGTTTCTCTGCTTGGGTAGAAAACAGCAACTCTTTCCACAACACTTTGGTAGACAGAATCGTGCCTGGATATCCAAGAGAAGAAAAAGACGAATACGAAGCTAAATTTGATTATGATGATAGTCTGATGGTAGTTTGTGAAGCATTCTTACTTTGGGTAATTGAAGGTGATGACAAATTGAAGGCTAAGATTCCTTTTGATAAAATTGATGATCAGGTTTTGATCGTTGATGACATCACACCATACAGAACCAGAAAAGTAAGAATTCTGAACGGTGCTCACACAGCAATGTTGGCATTCTCAATCCTTGACGGAAAAGAAACTGTGAAGGAAGCTATCGATGCAGAATTTGCTGGGAAATTCATTTCTGATACAGTTTACAACGAGATCATCCCAACTCTTGACCTTTCTAAAGAAGAATTGACGGCTTTCGCTGAGGAAGTTTTTGATAGATTCAGAAATCCATTCTTGAAACATCAGCTTTCTAGCATTGCATTGAACTCAATTGCGAAATTCAAAGTGAGAGTATTGCCAAGTTTGTTGCAATATGTTGAAGATAAAAAAGAATTGCCTATAAACCTGACTTTCGCTCTTGCCGCATTGATCAGATTCTACCAAGGAGAATTCAATGGAAAGCAACTTCCAGTGATGGATGATGCGCCAGTTGTAAAAAGATTCAACGAAATCTGGGCGACTAACGATCTTGGAGAAGTGACGAAAGCAGCTTTGTCTGAAATCAGTTTCTGGGATCAGGATCTTACAGAAGTTCCAGGATTGTTGGAATCTGTGACTACAGCATTGAGTGCAATCGATTCCAAAGGGGTTGAGGAAGGTTATAAAAATTTCATTCAATAGTATTTATTTGGCTTCGAGAACCTCAGCCTGACAAAATTGATAAATTGCTGTCAATCTGAATGAATCAAAAGATTTACAAATCGAATTGCAGCCCGGCTTGAGTGGAAATCCTTTTTTGTGGCTGGAAAAGCTAGGCAAAAAAGATTGGGAACGGAAGACGGAAAAGCTGCCCAAACCTAACAAAGTGGTTCGACGCAAGTCAAATAATTATTAAATGACAAACAGTTAATTTTTAAAATACTTAAAAATTATGAAGAAAGTATTAAAAGTAAATCCAAAAGACAACGTTGTTGTCGCATTGATGGATCTTTACGCAGGTGAAATCGTTGATCTCGACGGAACGCCTTACAACGTATTAACGGATACAAAAGCTAAACATAAATTCGCTGGAGAGCATTTTGAAGCTGGCGACCAAATCATCATGTACGGTGTTGTAGTTGGGAAAGCCAATCAAACCATCCAAAAAGGTGAAGTGATCACGACTGAAAATGTGAAACACCAAAGTGAACCTGTTTTCAAAAAAACTGGAGATCTTGGTTGGACACCACCGAATGTTGATAAATGGAAAGACAAAACGTTTAATGGTTACCACCGTTCTGATGGACAAGTTGGAACCAAAAATGTTTGGTTATTTTTCCCTTTGGTTTTTTGTGAAAACAAGAACATTGAGAAACTGAAAGACATTTTCGAAAACGAATTGCTACCGAAAAAAGAAGTTTCATATAAAAATTTTCTACGCTCTTTGATCGAAGAAAAAAATGTGGAAGAAGTGGAAGATAATTCTCGAAATGAAAATCTTCTGGACAATATCGAAGTGAAATTCATCAATCACCAAGGTGGTTGTGGCGGAATACGTCAAGATTCTGAACTGTTGGCAAAATTGCTTGCAGGTTACGTAAATAACCCGAATGTGGCTGGCGCAACGGTTCTTAGTTTAGGTTGTCAAAATCTTCAGGTTGATATTTTTCAAAATGCTTTGAAAGAAATGAGCCCTAATAGCGACAAAGAAATCTTGATCTTCGAGCAACAAAAAATAGGAACGACGGATAAGATGTTCCAAATGGTGATCAAAGATTCTTTCGAAGCGATCAAAAGAGCCAATAAAATCGAACGTCAACCTGCACCAGTTTCAAAGATTAGTATTGGTCTGGAATGTGGTGGATCTGACGGATTCTCAGGAATATCAGCAAATCCTGCTTTGGGAATTGTTTCCGATATTTTTGCAGCGTTGGGCGGAAAAACGATCTTGGCAGAATTCCCAGAATTGTGTGGCGTTGAGCAAGAATTGATGAACAGATGCGTGGATGAGGAAAAAGCAGACAAATTTTTATCATTAATGAAAGCTTTCGAAAAATCCGTTGTAGATGCAGGTTCAGGATTTGATATGAATCCATCGCCAGGAAATATCAAAGACGGTTTGATCACCGATGCAATGAAATCTGCGGGAGCTTCCAAAAAAGGAGGAACTGCACCAATCGTCGATGTTTTGGATTACGGTGAATATATTTCAAAGCCAGGTTTGAATCTATTGAACACGCCAGGAAACGATGCTGAATGTACCACAGGATTGGTAGGATCTGGCGCAACAGTCGTTTTGTTCACCACAGGTTTAGGAAATCCGATGGGAAATCCAATTGCACCAGTTGTGAAAATCTCTTCTAACACGGCGTTGATCAACAGAATGTCGGACATCATCGATGTGAATGCGGGAACTGTGATCACGGGTGAAAAAAGCATTCAGGAAGTTGGTGAGGAGATCGTAGATTATATTATCGAATTGGCAAGTGGCAACGTAGAAACGAAAGCAGACCAATTGAAACAGGATGTATTTATCCCTTGGAAACGGGGGGTGTCATTATAATTTTTTTGAATTTTAAGGTTTTTATTAAGAGCATTCTTTTCGGAGAGTGCTCTTTCTTTTTGTGATTCTGCCCTACTCTTTGCAAACTCCTGCGCAGGAATGAGACAAAATCTAAGCAGGTTCGAAGTAAAAGATGCGCAGGTTTTTGTTTCCACTCTATCACACATCAAAAAAAGCCTCCAAAACTGAATTTGAAGGCTTTGATTATTTTAAAATTAATGAGATTATTTCTTGATAAATTTCTCTTGATAAACAGCTTTGTCTGTCACCACTTTTACGATGTAATTTCCTTTTTGAAGTGTATTCACATCAACTTGTCCGTTATTGATTTTAACATTAAACTGTCTTCCAGAAATATCAAAAATGGAAACCTCAACCAATTTGTCCTGCGTCTTGATATTCAAAATATCCGTTGTAGGATTTGGATAAATGCTGAGCTGCAATTTCTTGATTTCGGCTGTTGCCAAAGATGAAGAACTTACAGAAATAGTCTTCTCCACCACTCTACCATTAGAATTAAAACTGATAACCACATTCGCAGTTCCCGCATTCAAAGGTGTTAAAACCAACTCGTCAATAGAATTGATTTCAGCTTTGATTGCCGAAGTATTGCTATTTGATTTGATTGATTTTACAATTGCAAGCGAAAGATTGTCATCATCAGAAACAACATTTTTCAAATCAATGGCTGCAACGCCTGTCAGAAAAGTTTCTGTTGGAAACGCTGAATTGACGATTGGCGCCTTCACATCAGGAAAAACCGGCATAGACTGATACCAACCATTTCCATTAATCGTCAATAATGATTGCTGAACTCTATCTTTGCTGTATCTAATGATTCTGTCTGTGTAATAAAATTCGTTTGGCGTGATGATAAAATCCTCAGTCTGCGGATTGATACGGATTCCAGCGCCATAGATATCACCCGCTGAACTTGGAACTGTCAGATAATTTTCATCAAAACTTTTGGAAGTCACATCAAACTTCACCAAAGTATTGCTCGTTGACCAACCATCGATTGGGAAAAAGTAAAGTGAATTCTCGTGAATACTTGCTGTGAAAGGTCCTGCATTCCAAGCGCCCCAAGTTCCATCGTACTTTTTGGTAGGAATGGCATAGCTGGTTTGCGCAAATGTCGTAGGATTGATGTTCACCAATTGATTGCTTTTGATAGCCCAAACACTACCATCTTTCGCCTGAACAATTGAATTAAAAGAGCCTGAAATCGTCTGAACAACCTGATGAGTCTTAGGATTAATGACATAGATTCCCAAATCTTGCTTGATGGCAAAAACGTATTGCGACGTGCGAATCATATTTCCAATTTGGTTCAGTGTTTTGTACGGATCCGGGCTTGCATCCACAACCACATCTGTTCCTGGAATCAACGCGCCAATCGTCAGATTTTCAATATCAAAAAGATAGATGCCGTTGGATGTTCCGATGTAGCCGGTTTTCTCGTCCACGCCAAGGAAAGAACGACCATCTTTTCCATCAATCTCATTGAAACCTTTGAGTTTTTTAAGTGTCACAGCGTCTGCAACCACCAATCTTCCACCTGCTGAATAAGTTGCGTCGTTATCGCTCGCTTGTTTAGAAACTACAAAAAGTTTCCCGCCATAGACAGTTCCAAATTGCGCCGTCGCACCAAATGCGCCATTGCTATTTTCCGTGGCGTAAGGACGATAAACGATTTGATCATTATTATCAATAAAATTGAGAGAACCATTCGCAGAACCGAATTGACCTTCATTAATCATAAAATACCCGTTGGTATAATTCTGTGCCTGACCCCAAATCCCAAACGCCAATGCCGAGAATAAATAGAATTTTTTCATAAGTTTTACTAAAAATATTTGTTGTTATTTATTTTAAAAAGAGATTGTATGCGCCAGCTACTTCCGTAGAGATTTCTCCCAGCCAGCCAGCTTCTTGATTGGTTGCGGTGTAAACTTTCACGAAATCGATTCCGGGAAGTTGGACGTACTTTCCGTTTTTGTCAACGGCCCAGGAAATATCGATATTCGAAGCTTCGTCGTTGTTTGGTGCATTATCTGCATAGCCGAAAGCATAAGATTTTCCAACCCAGAAAGTTCCTGTTCCACTTTGGTCAACATAATTATCAGCAATCTTAGTTCCTGACAATGTATAACTTACATTAGAAAACCAAAGCGGATAATAACTTTGCGTATTGAATGAATTCTTAGTTTTAAATCCATTATTTCCTTGATTATCTTCCCACTTCACGTGCTCTACATCCAATTGCCAAGATGCACTTCCTTTCACAGGAATATGATTATCAGCCTGTTTGTGATATGTGATGGCATAATTCTTTATGGTCGAATCTTTGAAATACTCGCTTCCTGCGATTTCGTACCATTCGTCTGCATCGGGTTTTCCGTTTTTATTTTTATCGTAAGCCACCATTATGATTCCAGGTTCGCAGTTTCCGGTGCGTTCCGGTCCAGTTCCATTCGCCCAAAAAGCATTTCCAAGAACTTTGAAATCTCGTCCATTCATATTCGGAATCGTGTGGTCAAAACCAAAAACCACATAACCTCCGAAACCACCCAATGTCAACGCTTTTGAGTTTTCTCCGATGAGATATTCATTTGCTTTGGTCAACATTTTTTCTGAGCTATCACCCGTTTCAAAAATTGGAAGTTTGTTGATGAATTGTCCAACTGCAGGCTGATATTCCAAGACTTTGGAAATATACTTGCTGTACGCTGTATTTTCTTTATTAACAATGATCTTCGAACTGTAAGTTGTTGTGGTTCCGTTGGTTTCAACCTTCAAAGTCAAAGGATAAGTTTTGGCGTAAGGACTGATAAAATCCAAATCCAAATTGCTAGAAATCACTGAATCATTCACGCTCCAAATAAGGTTGGAGTTGGCAGAAATTTCCGGCGCAATGTTCAGAACTTTGAAGCGGTCTATCGTGTAAGAATCTTTCAGAAGTGCAATGGGCGTAGTTCCACCATCAACCTCATCTCTGTCACTTTTACAAGCGATAATTCCAAGGGAAAGGAAAGCGTAAATAGCGATTTTAGAATTAATATTTTTCATATTTATAATGATTTATTTGTATAAAAAGGTGAAATGCGCAGGGATATTTCCTGCTTCGGTTTTCCATTTTAATTTTCCGTTTTTATCGAAACAGTAGACAAATCCTGTGGAAACATAATTCCGAGCATCGGTGATGTAAATATCTTCTGTGATTGGGTTCACGGCAATTCCGTACGGCGTTTTGATTTCGTCCGCATATTGCTGGTCGATGATTTTATTAGAAATAATCTGCTCGGTTTTCACATCGATAATTCCGAAAGATTTGCTGGAAGTATTGGTGTTGTAATTGAAGTCGTTGCCGAAATAATAAAGCTTATCATTCACAATCGTCATTTCGCTGACGGCAATTTTAAAGTCTTTTTTTACCACTCCAGAAATCGGATCTACCAAAAACAAACTTGATGAAATATCATAATAATTACCTCTCGAACTCACATACAAATCGCCATAATTATCCTTTTCGATGTGATGAAGATTGATGGCTACATCGATTTTTTTGGTTTCTGTAAACGAATTCAAATCCACAACCGAAACCGTCTTGTCGTAATTTGGAAAACGGTAACCGCCAGAATTGGCAACATAAAGATTATTTCCGATGATTTGCATCTCTTCTGGCTGATAACCAACCACAACTTCCCTTTTTACAGAGAGCGAAAGTGTATCAATCTCGACCACTTTTCCGAGCGGTGCATTGGGTTCCAAAACGATTGGCCCAGCATAACTTGAGGCGTAAACTTTCCCTTCATTGAAAGTGATATATCTGCAATTTTCAAGATTAATGGTTTTAATTCGCCTCGCCGTTTTCGCGTCCAGAACTTCGATTTTATTGGAAACATTAATGACCGCGTAGAGTTTGCTCCCGTAGATTTTGATATCATTTCCCACATCGCCCAATTCCTTCACCACATCCGGATTGATTTCCGCATAGATATTCCTTCGGTAATTTCCCGTGGTGTAATCAAAGAAATCCAAAGTCGATTTGTTGCTTCCCATATTACCTTCATTCAAAAGATAAAATCCTTTGATAGCCGTATTTTCTGGCGGAGCAAGACCTTCTTCAACTTCTGGTCGAACAATGATTTCATCCGTTCGGCAAGACATCAGGCAAAGTAAAATGAGCAGAAAAAAGTTTATTTTTTTCATAATGTAAAGCTTAAAATGAGTTTGAAATTCCGTCCTGGCATTGGATAATTCAGCACGACATCATAATATTGATTGAAAATATTATTGACTTCGAAACTGATTTTGAACTGATGATTTTCCCAATTGATTTTCTTCTGAACTGACAAATCGTGCGTGTACCAAGGCTGAATGTAATTGTACTGAATGTTGTTTTGCTGACCATCGTAGCGCTCGCCAACGTAAACAAAACTGTAATTGAAACTCCAATCTTTGTAATCCGACATCAAAGAAAAAGTGCCGGAATGCCAAGGCGTGTACGGAATCTGATGACCAAAATAAGTCTCTCCACGATCCGAAAAATCTCTGGCGCGCTGGAAAGTATAATTAATTAAAGGCTTGATTTTGAGTTTCCCGAAATGCATTTCACCTTGAAGATTGACATCCGTTCCCAAGATTTCTACTTCGCCAAGATTCAGCATCATCCATCGAAACATATTTCCGGTTGGTGAAGCGATGATTTTGTTTTCAACTTTATTAAAATAGCCGTCCACTTTAAAATATAAAGCTTTGAAATTCTGATGATTAAAATCCTTATGATAAGTAAATCCAAGATTATATTGATTCGTAAATTCCGGCTCGAGGAAAGAATTTCCAATCATCGTGTAGTACAAATCATTGAAAGTTGGCATTCGGAAAATCCGTTTGTAGAATGCTCTCAAAGTAAAATCCTTAGAATCAAAAGGTTGATAACTCAGAAAAGTAGCTGGCGTCCAAATATTTCTGTCCGGCGATTTCGCATTAAGCTGAACATCTTCGTGCACAAAAGTTCCTAAAACACTGCCCAAAAATTTCAGCTTTTTCCATTGATAAGTGGTTGCAAAGGAAACCAAAGATGTGTAACGCGTTGGGAAAGAAAAATTGACCAAATCCGCATCCAGATTATTGTATTGAAAATCGAAACTCGCGCTGACATCCCAATCTGGCGTTACAGAATAAATATTGGACGAAGACAAATAAACTTCCCTCTGGATGTATTGATTTTGAATTTTGATTGATGAAACCGTGTCGATATATTTCGTGTAATCGTAAGCAAATTTTGCTTTGAGTTGAGTTTCGAACTTGGGAAATAGTTTCTTTCGGAAGTTGGCTTGAACGAAATAATTCTCATCCACCATTCGCTGTCCTCTTCCATCAAACCGATTATTCACAATCGCGGACGGAATTCCACGATTCGAAATGTAACCGTATCCTCGAACATTCCAAGTTCCATTGTTCATAGTTCCGTGGAAACTGGTTTCGAATCGTTTGGCTTTGATGTCGGAATCAAATCGCTTGGCAATCGTGTCATACGCCAATGCGCCGTCGGGATACTTTTTGTAATATCGGAATCTATAAACGCCATCACTCTGTAAAAACTCTGAACTGAAACTCGCAGAAACTTTATCTGAAATCTTCTGTTCCAATCGGAAAGACGGATTGAACAAATCAATTGAACTGTTCTTCAATCTCAGAACAAGATTTGTTTTTTTATTAAATTTAAAATTCGGTGTTTTTGGCTGAAGATAAATAGAACCCGACGAACCGAAGTCTTTTGCTGGTTGGAAAATTTCGGATTTTTGTCCGTTGTAAAGCGATATTTCCTCGATATCATCCAAAGAAAATCTTCCTAAATCCACAACGCCATTTTGCGCATTTCCCAATTGGATGCCATCATAAAAAACACCAACGTGCTGGCTTCCCATACTTCGGATATTGATGGTTTTGAGTCCGCCAATTCCACCGTAATCTTTGATTTGAAAACCAGAAAAATAGCGCAAAGCATCGGCAACAGATTGGCTGTTCAGTCTTTCCAACTGTTCTCCGGAAAGCGTCTGAGCTGGTAAGATTTCTTTAAAATTCTTTTTGTAGACGTCAACTTTCAGAATTTCCGTTTCGCTAATCGTATCTTTTTTGGACTGGGAAAAACAGAAAGATGAGGCTGTTACAAATATTGCAACAGCGGTTGTGAAAAACAGGGAAGTAAGTCGGGTCACCATTAGCTCATATCGAATAATGATGACGCTAATGGAGGTAAGAAAGCAAGGATAAAGCACAGTTGAAGCTGTACAAAATCATTGTTGACTAAGCTTTATTCCACGAAAGCGTCAAATATTAAACTTCTGGCAGGTCTCCTGACTTACTTCATTTTTGAAATCCTTCCCATCTTGCGACAGTGGATATAATTTTCAAAAACCTTTGAGTGAAGCTTACAGTAGCGGGTCTGTTCCGGATTTTCACCGGATTCCCTATTAAGCGCTTTTTACGGCTCACCAGATTGGCGCAAAGATATATAAAATAGATTTATAAAAAAGTGATTTAACTTGTCTTTAGAAAATAAGACTTAGAGCCTGTTTAAATTCATCAAAAATTATTACCCCTACCCTAAAGGGAGTAATTTTGATGAAATTTTCAAGGCGTTTTTCCACCCTTTAGGGTTGGGGAAAAGAAAAATGCGCGGTTTATGTTTTAAATGAAAACAGAATCAAAATCGGAAAAAATATTATTTAGACTTTAATTCAATAAAAAATGAGACAAAAATCAAGCAAGCAATATTTTGTCCGGCGTAATTGGCAAATCTCTCATTCTTTTTCCAATCGCATTGTAAATCGCATTGGCAATTGCAGGAGCAGTTCCGATAATTCCAACTTCGCCCAATCCTTTTGCGCCGGTCGGATTGATATTTGGATCTGGCTTTCCGATGAAGGCAACTTCAATCATTGGCGCATCTGCGTTGACTGGGAAATGATAACCTGCCAAATCGTTGGCGATCAAACCACCCAATTTCGCATCCACCATTTGCTCTTCCATCAAAGCCATCCCAATTCCTCCGACAGCCGCGCCAGACATTTGATTGGCCGCCGCTTTGTCGTTGACAATTTTTCCTCCATCGGCAACGCAAACCATTTTTTCAATTTTTACTTTGCCGGTTTTTGTGTTAACTCTCAACTTGCAAAAATGTGCAGCAGACGAACAAAATGAATATTTCTTGCGTTCTTCTCCAGGTCCAGAATTTCCTTCAACTTCAAGAATATCCAGATTATTTTTCTTCCAGATTTCATCATAAGAAACAAAGTCTTTAGCTGTTGCCTTAATAGAAATTCCTTTGTCTGAAAGCAAAACATCATCAGATTTTACATTCTTAAATTTATCATTTTGCAAAGAAGCATACTCGGCCAATTTTAGTTTTAAAGCTTTACTCACTTCCACGATAGCACCACTTACGGATGACATTCCGTTACTTCCGCCTTGGCTTGGCGCAGGCGGTAAATTAGAATTACCCAACTCAATTTTGATATTACTTTTAGGGATTCCGGTAATGTCGTGGGCAATATTCTGCATGCCGGTTCCAGTTCCGGTTCCAATATCCGTCATCGCAGTCTGCACAGTGATGACGCCATTTTTCTGCATTCTGATCGCCGCACTCGCCTTTCCACGGCCAGCATTCCACATCCCGACAGCCATTCCGTATCCAATCTTCCAATCACCATCTGAAGTTTGATTTGGCAATGGTTTTCTCTCATTCCAATTGATCATCTTGGCACCCATTTCAATACATTCATTCAAATAATTGGTGGACCAAGGCAATCCAGTTTCGGGATTTTTGTCCAGAGCAATATTTTTCAATCGCAACGCTACCGGATCTTGATTTAGTTTATAAGATAATTCATCAATAGCAGATTCGATGGCAAAATCTCCGGTACAATCGCCTGGGCCACGCATCCAAGTTGGTGTGCTTAGATTTAGTGGGACTATTGAAGATTCAGCTTTTAGATTTTCGAAATTGTAAATCAATCGGGTGACGCGGGTAATTCCTTCAGAAAAGTTTTCATAGACTGATGTTCCATTTTTCGCCTGATGCCAGATTCCAGAAAATTTCCCAGAAGCGTCTGCACCTAATTTGATTTTTTGCCAAGATGCTGGACGATAACCAGTTCCTGCAAACATTTGAGGTCTGGTAAGCATTAGTTTTACAGGACGTTTTACCATTTTCGCTCCCATCACAGCGGCCAAAGCGTGAGGCCAAACTCTCAATCCTGATCCAAAACCACCACCTACAAATTCGCTGATGACTTCTATATTTTTTTCAGGAATTGAAAATAAACCGGCAAAAACCCGTTGAACATTATTGACGCCTTGATTTTTATCGTATAGTTTTAATTGATTTTCACCTGTCCACTCTGCAATGGTAGCGTGCATTTCCATTGGATTATGCACTTCTGCTTTGATGTTATATTCTTCTTCGACAACATAAGGCGAAGAAGTCCATGAACTTAAATTCCCACGTTCTTTTCCTTCGACTTTCAGTTCTGATTTTGGATGGGAAGACTCGAAATCTACATTGAAATTATCCTTAATATATTGTACCTCAACCAATGATGCCGCGTAAGTTGCTTCTTCCAAAGTTTCAGCGATGACCATTGCAATGGGTTGTCCTTTAAAATAAATCTTATCCGTATGAAAAACGGGCAACCCAAATTTTGATTCCTTAATTTTAGTCTCATCTGCAAAACCTGGAACGATTGGTTTATGTTGATGCGTAATAATATCGATGACACCAGCAACTTCCTTCGCCACTTCAAGATTAATACTTTGAATGCTACCAGACGGAACAGTACTTCCAACCAAAACGGCATAAGCAACATTCTTAACAGAATATTCCGCACTGAATTTCCCTTTGCCAGTCACTTTAGCAATGGCTTCTACTCTACCTTCTGCAGACGGTGAAAAATTTTGTTGATCATTAAAAAATCCCATAATAGAATTGTTTTTTGCCGTTAAGCTTTAATTAAATTGAAATACAATTTTGAAGCGCCATTACGATTGCTCCTTTTAACATCTCTACTTTAAAACCATTGTGTGAAAGCGGTTTCAAATCTTTAACAGCGATGTTTGCCGCTTGTGTAAAATTGCCCACACTGGCTTCTTTTCCTTTTAAGAATTTTTCGGCTTCGTACCAGCGCCAAGGTTTGTGAGCAACGCCTCCGGAAGCTAATCTCGCCTCAACAATTCTGTTATTTTTCAAATCAAGTCCAGCTGCAACGGAAACTAACGCAAACGCATAAGAATCACGATCGCGAACCTTTATGTAAGCATAATTTTTATTAAATGAATTCTCAGGAATTTCAAGCGATGTTATCAAAGCTTTTTCTGGTAAGTTATTGTCTTTCTGAGGTGTTGATTCTGGGAGTTTATGAAAATCAGTAAACTTAACCGTCGTATTTTTTTGACTACTATCAAGAATATTAACTTTTGCATCCAATGCCACCAACGCTACACAAAAATCTGATGGATGAACGGCAACGCATTGGTCATTGTAGCCGACTACAGCGCTCATTCTGTTTTCACCATGGATGGCACTGCAACCGCTATTCGGTTTTCTTTTGTTGCACGGCGTCGTCACATCATAGAAGTATGGACAGCGCGTTCTTTGCAACAGATTTCCTCCAGTGGACGCCATATTTCGAATTTGTGGCGATGCTCCAGCCAAGATCGCTTTTGAAATGAGTGGATATTTTGACAAGATTCTTTCGTGATTTGCAACCGCCGTATTACTTGCCATTGCGCCAATTCGGATAGATCTTGATTGCTTCTCGATTTTATTGGACAAGGCAGACGTTACATCCACCACCGAATCGGGTTGTGCAATATCTTTCTTCATCAAATCGATCAAATTGGTACCGCCAGCGATGTATTTTGAATCTCCAATGTTGGACGACAAAACCGCTTTCACAGTTTCTTCTTTTATGTAATTGAATGGTTTCATTTGGCTGCAACTTTTTGAATGGATTTAACAATTCCGTTATAGGCTCCGCAACGGCAAAGATTACCGCTCATATATTCTTTGATTTCAGACACAGATCCAGTGTGACCTTCATTTACGCAAGCAACTGCTGACATGATTTGTCCAGGCGTACAGTAGCCACATTGGAAACCATCACATTCGATAAAAGCTTGTTGCATCGGGTGAAGATCGTCGCCTTGTGCAAGACCTTCTATCGTTGTAATTTCTTTTCCGGGAAGCATCGCCGTGAACGTCAAACAACTCAACGCTCTTTGTCCATCGATATGAACAGTGCACGCGCCACATTGTCCGTGGTCACAACCTTTTTTTGCGCCTGTCAATTGCAGGTTTTCCCTTAGCATATCCAAAAGTGTGGTGCGCGTGTCGCTATCAACATTATAGATTTTTTTATTAATGGATAATTTAACGGGAATTACTTTCTTTGAAGGGACAAAGATTTTTTTCACATCATTATAAAATCCTTTGACGGAAGCTGGAATTGCTGCAAAAAAGGTCAGCAAACCCGTATATTTTATGAAGGTACGTCTGTTATAATTTCCCATATCACTTACAAATTAGATTTTCATTAATAAATATAGAACTTTAATCCAAGACAAAATTTTATCATTCTTGATTTCAACAGATTTAGAATCATTTTAATTAAGGATAATCATAATGTCAAAATAAAAAAAAGCAGGAAAACTCCTGCTTAGATGTTTACATAAATGAATGTTTCATTCGCTTTACTTTGGAAAATCTGTCCAGGAATAACTCTTGTGAACAATCTTCCAAGAGCCTTGATATTTCAATAATAAAAAATAATCTGTAAAAGTTCTGACATTGGGGATCACGATTTCAGCTTTTGCAATGGCCGCATCTTTTTCGATATCAATTGAGATTATTTTTCCAATCCTATTGACTTTTTCACCGACTTTCACATTCGAAATATATTCTTCACCGGAGCGTATCCACAAAGAATCTTTGGCAACGGCATATAAATTAAAATCCGGATGAAACGCTTTTCGAATTCTTGTTGGTTGTCCGTTTGCTGTACCTTCTATGTAATCAAGAAGCGTTTCAGTGACTTGTTCTGAATCAGTTTTGGCAAAATTGACCGTTTTAAAATTAGTCTTTAAAATTTTCACTACTTCGTTTGCCACTTTGAGAGCCGAACTTGGGTCTTGTCCAGTTACAAATCTCCCATCAACGATATGAAAACCGTCGCCAGCTTCCTCGGAATAAACAAAATCCCCATCATTCTTTTTGATAGCTTGATTGATTGAAAACGGAAATGCTTTGTAATATTCCATCTCAGTATTTTCAAATTTGTCGGGATAACCAGTTATTTTTCTTCCGGCGTAGAGCGATTTTCCTTTGTCATCTTTTAAAAATGCAATTCCGGCAGTTCCGTGACATATTGTAGAAACCACGCCGTTTTTATTGTAAATGCTTCTTGCAATATTTTGAATCGTCGGGTCTTCCGCAACGCCAAACATTGCTGCGCCACCTCCACTGTAGAAAATCGCTGAGTAATTATTTGCAACAATTTCATTTGGTTTCTTTGTATGTTCCAATTTGTCCATAAACCACGCATCGTACAAATATTTCTTTTGCAAACTATCCGATGAATTGATATATCCAATTGGAATCGCGCCACCTTTCGGACTGATGAAATCGACCTGATAACCAGCTTTTACAAAAATATCATAAGGAACAATAATTTCCTCGAAATGATTGGCTGTACTGATTTTGGTGTTTCCATAGAAATCTTGATTGGAGGTGACAAATAGGATTTTATTTTGAGCTGTAATAGTTGTATTAAAACCGATTACAGACAAAATTAGTACGAATAAAATATTCAACTTTTGATTCATAATCATTTTTGATTTTAATGAAATTAATATTGACTATCTCGATTTCGATGCAGGAACTTCAACTGTTTTATGTGGCGTTCTTGTTGAAATTTTATCGACTAGAAACCAACCATCTTTTGTTTTCATCAAATTAAAATAATCCGTAAAAAGCAGTTTAGCAGTACTGATTTCAACTTTGGCAACGGCTGCTGTATTTGTGACATCAATAAAAACAATTCGCCCAGACCAATTGCTGGATTTTGCGTGAGGCGCCGTATTGAAACGTTCCATATATTTTGCTTTTTTGATGCTGTTCAACTGTTGGTCATCCTCGAGATATTTAAGTTGCCAAGAGTCGTGAAAGGATTTTGAAACCTTCACAGAATCACTTGTTCCTACGCCATCGATGTATAGATTTAAAGTTTTTTCGATTTGATGCCAATCGCTCGATTTGTCGTCAGTTTGGGCATTTGCATTCAGAAACAAAAGATTGAATCCAATCAATAAAAGTACTTTTCTCATTTTTTTAATGATTTAAAATTGTTAAAATTAATGAGTACAAATATCTGGGAAACGCTTTATCTAAAGGCTTTCATTTATAGTTTAGGAGTTTGATTCTATAAAATAGAACTTATTTGGAATGCAATTTCTGGTATTCTGCAGGTGTAGAACCCGTGATTTTTTTGAACGCGGTGAAAAAAGTTGATTTTGAACTGAAACCACTATCGTAACCCAAACCTTCGATGGTGAAATTGCTTTCGGTTTGCAAGAGTTGTTTTGCTTTTTCAACACGGTATTCTTTGATGAGATTGGAAAAAGATTTACCTAAGGTTTCATTGATGTATTGAGATAAAAGATGCTTTGTGACTTGAAGGTCTTTTGCAACGATTTCTAAGGTGAGATTTGGATCGAGGAACAATTCTTTTTCAACAATTATTAAAAGTTTTTGCTCCATCAGATTCAAAGTTTCTTGGTCAATAGCTTTGTTTTTGTATTTCTCTTTTTCTTGAAAAAAAGTGGTTTCTCGACTATTTCTAAAAATGATTAATAATAAAATTAAATAGAAAACAAAAGAAAACGACAACGCTCCGACAATGTAAGAAGCATACGCACCAAATTTGTAAGCCAGCCAAATCACAACAACGCCAAAATAAATGCTGAGCAACCAGACATCAAGGTCTTTTAATTTTTCTTTCGCTTTTAATTTTTTAAAAATGGGTTTCAGATATTTGAATGAAGCTATAATGTAAATCAACCATTGAAAATAGATTCCCGTTACGATCCAATTGCTCCAAATTTTGCGATGCTCTATATAAGGATAGAAAATTCCTAGAATTGTAATTCCAATGATAAACGGAAAAGTATGGATTGTCCAATTTGATTTCTCTTGATTTGAATAAGATTTGAGATATAAAAACAAAAACGGTCCAATCAAAATACAAGCAGAAAGCCCAATCTGAATAAAAATATTGGACAATTGCGGATTAAAATAGAAAAAAACGGACTTGATAATTCTAATACTTAAAACCAACAACAGCAAGGCTAAAAAATAGTTGGCGAAAATTTTCTTCTTCGCATTTACTGCAAAATAAAGCGAAAGCAGAAAACCATTGAACGCGCCTAACGCACTAAAAAAGAAAAGCAACTGATTGGGTTCTGTCATTATTAAAGTAAAAAATTATCATTGCTAAAATACTAAAATTAAATCAAGGTCAAGTTTGTTTTGGAATAGCGATTTAGAATTTAATTTTTATTTAAAATCCCATTTATCGGGCATTCTTCACAAGTAGCACATTATTTGTAACTGCTAATTGAAAGTCATTCTAAAATGGAAAAAGAAACAAAAAAGAAAATCAGACCTCAGCAAAAACAAAGGCGTCCAGGTTTGGAAGAAAAGATGAATCCGCTTCCAGAAACCAATCCAATTGATTACCCAAAAAGTGGAAAACTCAAAGATAAAGTGGCCATCATCACCGGTGGCGACAGTGGCATTGGAAAAGCGGTTGCTTTACTATTTGCAAAGGAAGGTGCGAAGATTGTAATTGCATATCTCAGCGAAACGAAAGACGCGAAAGAAACTAAAAAGGAAGTTGAAGCTTACAATGTCGATTGCAAAATCATCAAAGCTGATCTCTCCAGAGAAAATCAATGTAAAAAAATCATTAGCGAAACCATCAAAAGCTTTGGGAAAATTGATATTTTGGTCAATAATGCCGCTTTGCATTGGGATTCAGAATCAATAGAGGAAATTTCAACAGAACAACTTATACGAACCTTTCAAAATAATTTTTTCTCTTATTTCTGGACAACGAAATACGCCTTGAAACATCTTAAAAAAGGCGCGAGCATCATCAATACATCATCCGTAACCGCTTACCGAGGCAGTCCTGAATTGATAGACTACGCTTCTACCAAAGGTGCAATCATTTCTTTCACCAGAAGTTTGTCTGCCAACCTTGTTGAAAAAGGAATTCGTGTGAATGCCGTTGCGCCGGGACCAATTTGGACACCATTGATTGCATCGTCATTTAAACCAAAAAAGAATTCAGAATTCGGGAGCGATTCACCAATGAAACGTGCCGCAATGCCAAATGAAGTGGCACCAAGTTTTCTATTTCTGGCAAGCGACGATTCCAGTTTCATCAGCGGGCAAGTTCTTCATCCGAATGGCGGGGAAATTGTAAATGGATAAATCATATTAATAAAAAATCAATCACAAAAATAAAATATTATGTCAACACAAGATCTTACAAGCCAAGAGGCAATCGAAAAAATCAAGGAACTTTCTGAAAAAGCGAGAATCTGTATGTTCTGCACGGAACTCGATAGATTACCAGTAAACTCCCGACCTATGGGATTACAAGAAACCGACGAAAATGGAAATCTATGGTTCATCAGCAGTGAAACGAGCAATAAGAATTTCGAAATCAAAGAAGACAAACGTGTTCAGCTTTATTTTATGAACAACAGCAACTCCGAATATCTTTCGGTTTTTGGTGACGCATTTATCTACACAGACCGATCAACCATCGAAGACAAATGGTCGCCAATGGCAAACGCTTGGTTCGACGGAAAAGAGGACCCCAATGTTTCCATAATCCGCGTTGAGCCGAAAGAAACCTATTATTGGGACACAAAAGCTGGAAAATTAGTAAGTCTTATTACTTTCGCCACCGCCGCAATTACAGGAAATAAAACCGATAATTCTGACGGCGTGGAAGGAACAGCGAAGATTTAAAATATAAAATCAAATCGATAAAAATCTCCAACAAGATTCGTCTTCGTTGGAGATTTTTTTTCGTAATTAATTAAACAAAAACAATTGGTTAGCTTTTTGAATAGTAAATCTTAATCCAAACTCACACTTTTGAAACTCATCACATTCACAAACAAAGGTATCTATTGTCCGCAGGGGAAATTTTATATTGACCCGTGGCGACCTGTAGATTATGCGGTCATCACGCACGGACACGCCGACCACGCGCGTTGGGGAATGAAAAAATATCTTTGTCACCATTTTACAAAACCTATTTTACACCAAAGAATTTCTCCCGACATCGAATGTCAGACTTTGCAATACGGTGAAGTTTTGGATATTAATGGCGTAAAACTTTCGATGCATCCTGCGGGTCATATCATTGGTTCGGCTCAGATTCGTTTGGAATACAAAGGTTATGTGAGCGTGATTTCGGGTGATTACAAAGTTCAGGATGACGGTTTGAGTACGCCTTTTGAATTGGTAAAATGTAATGAATTTGTAACTGAAAGTACTTTCGGGCTTCCTATTTACAATTGGTTGGAAGTTGACGAATTGAACAAAAGGATGCAGAATTGGGTTTTGAGAAATCAGGAAAATCAAAAGACTTCTGTGTTCATAGGCTATTCTTTAGGCAAAGCCCAACGAATTATGAAAGCGGTTGAGGGAATGGGAAAAATTCACGTTCACTATTCGATTGGAAAACTGAATAAAGCCTTTGAAGAAGTTGGAATCGTGCTTCCGGAGTATGAAACGCCAGATTTTAGAGAAAGTATCAAACACGTTGCGGGCGATATTGTGATAGTTCCGCCGGCGTTGTTGGACAGCAATGTCATCAAGAAAATTCCTGATGCGGCGACAGCGATTTGCTCCGGCTGGATGCAGGTTCGTGGTGCCAGAAGATGGCGAAGTATGGATGCAGGTTTTCCGATGAGCGACCACGCTGATTGGAAAGGATTATTGCAAGCCATCAAGGCAACTGAAGCAGAAATCGTTCACGTTACCCACGGACAAACTGAGGTTTTTTCTAAATATTTAAATGAAATCGGGATTAAATCTGATGTTGTAGAAACGCTTTATGGCGACGATGACGAGGAAGTGACTGAAAAGGAAACTGTGGAAATTACAGAAGATCAAGAGCCTATTTAAAATAATTCAAAAATAAAATTTTCAAAACTTTTTCTTTCCCCCTAACCCTAAAGGGTGGAAAACGCCTTGAAAATTTCATCAAAATTACTCCCTTTAGGGTTGGGGAAATAATTTTGATGAAACGTAAACATGATCTAAAATTATTAAGAATAAAAAAACCGTTTCATACAATTGAAACGGTTTTTGGTTTTTTAGTGATAAGCAACTATTTCCGGATTATCATTTTTGGATGGTAAATTCATCAGAACAATGGCGAATAATATTAATACAATTCCCAGCCATTGGATGAGAATGACTTCTTCATTTAACAAAACAAAAGCCATCGTCACAGAAACAGGAAGTTCCAGAGATGAGATGATACTTCCCAATCCCAAACCTGCTTTTGGAAATCCTACATTAAACAAAATTGGTGGAATGATGGTTCCAAACAAGGCCAAAACAAATCCATAAGTCCAGAAAATGGAATAATCGAAAGGTCTGATATGTTGTGTATTTTCAGTGAAATTAAGATAGAAAGATTTCAATCCATCAAAATGCAAAGGTCCAATTTGAGCGAAGAACAAGAATAAAAGTACGACTACCAAACCGCCAGTCAGCATCGTCATACTTTTTCGTAAAACTGGAAGATGCGTTGCTAAAGTATTGGAGGTGAACATTGTCATCGTAAATGATGCTGCCGCCAAAACGCCCCAGAAGATTCCGTGCCAGTCAATCTTGACTTTCATATTGATTAGGTTTGTCGCTAAAACTGTTCCTGTCAAAACGATGATCACAGCAATTACTTTTCTGGCATTTGGGAATTTCTTTGCGATAAAACTTTCAACTACTACGCTGAACCAAACGGATTGCATCAATAAAACAATAGCTATGGAAACATTGATATATTGAACCGCGATGTAATAGAATAAACTCGTGAATCCCATAGAAGTTCCTGCCAACATCAGCATTCTGATCTCTTTGGGCGTTGGTTTTGATAAGGTTTTTTTTGAGGTTTTGGTTTGGATGAGATTCAATATCAATAATCCTATAAATCCTAAGACAAACTGCGCTGTCGTGACCTCAGAAGTGGTGAATCCATCTTTGTAAGACATCTTTACAAACGTTGCCAGCATTCCGTAGATACTCGCTCCGATGCCGACAAACAGGACGCCTTTTAATATGTTTTTTTTCTCCATAACTATTTTTGAGCGGGCGAATTTACGATATAATTTTTTAAATTAAATATGTGTAGAATCTATTTAAAAAGAGAAATCGATAGTTTATTCGTAGAGAAATATTGATATTAAAATTTAAAATAAAACTCATTCTGATAATCATTAATATAAAAGCATTTTCGATAGTCAATTTCAATCAATGACATAAAAAAACCGCCTCGTTAAAAACGAAGCGGTTTCTATTATTTGAAAAAGAACTTTGGATTAGTTTCCTTCTTCCATTTTTCTTTTCAATTCTGCCAATACATCGATATCACCTAGTGTTGATTTTTCTTCGTTGTTAGAAGAAGATGATGTGTTGCTGTTGTTGTTAGATCTGTTTGAGTTGTCTCTTACATTCTTTTTCTCTTCGTCTCTGAAGATTCCTGTGTGAGAAACTACTACTCTTTTGAATTCTTTGTTGAATTCGATCACTTTGAATTGAGCATCGTCACCTTTTTTGATTTTAGATCCGTCTTCCTTCTCTAATAATCTTGATGGGCAGAACGCTTCAACTTCTACATCTTCGAACTGGATAGATGCACCTTTGTCGTGTACTTCAGTCGCTTTTCCAGCGTGTACAGTTCCTTCAGCGTATTTAGTTTCGAATTTATCCCAAGGGTTTTCAGTCAATTGTTTGTGACCTAGAGACAATCTTCTTGCTTGCGTATCAAGTTCCAATACGATAACGTCTAATTTATCTCCAACTGCACAGAACTCAGATGGGTGTTTGATTTTCTTAGTCCAAGAAAGGTCTGAGATATAGATCAATCCATCGATTCCTTCTTCCAATTCTACGAATACTCCGAAGTTTGTGAAGTTTCTTACAGTTCCAACATGTTGAGAACCTACTGGATATTTAGCTTCGATATTTTCCCAAGGATCTTTGTTCAATTGCTTGATACCCAGAGATATTTTTCTGTCTTCTCTATCCAAAGTCAATACTTCTGCTTCTACCTCATCACCTACTTTTACGAAATCTCCTGCGCTTCTCAAGTGAGTAGACCAAGACATTTCAGAAACGTGGATCAATCCTTCTACACCTGGAGCGATCTCTACGAATGCACCATAGTCAGCAAGAACGACAACTTTTCCTTTTACTTTGTCACCAACTTTCATATCTGCAGAAAGAGCATCCCAAGGATGAGCCTCTAATTGCTTCATACCCAATTGGATTCTAGTTTTCTCGTCATCAAAATCAAGGATAACAACTTTTACAGTTTGTCCGTCTTCCAAGATTTCAGATGGGTGGTTCACTCTAGACCAAGAAAGGTCTGTAATGTGGATCAATCCGTCAACACCTCCTAGATCTACGAATACACCGTAAGAAGTAATATTTTTAACAGTTCCTTCAAGAACCTGTCCTTTTTCTAATTGACCGATGATCTCTCTTTTCTGTCCTTCAAGATCCGCTTCGATAAGTGCTTTGTGAGATACAACTACGTTTTTGAACTCAGGGTTGATTTTCACAACTTTGAACTCCATAGTTTTACCTACGAACTGATCGTAATCTTTGATCGGTTTCACGTCGATCTGAGAACCTGGCAAGAATGCCTCGATTCCGTGAACATCAACGATCATACCTCCTTTAGTTCTAGATTTTACAAAACCGTTTACGATCTCTCCAGTTTCGTGAAGTTCGTTTACTCTATCCCAAGCTTTAAGCGTTCTAGCTTTTCTGTGAGATAATTGTAATTGTCCAGTTTTGTCCTCTCTTCTGTCAACCATTACTTCAACTTCATCGCCTACTTTAAGACCTTGGTTGTAACGGAATTCGTTTAGAGAGATCACACCTTCAGATTTGAAGTTGATATCTACGATCGCTTCTTTATCTGTCAATCTTACAACTTTACCAACGATTACATCGTTGTCTGCAAGATTATTTAGAGAACCGTTGTAGATTTCTTCCAATTCTTTCTTCTCGCTTCTGTCTTCTGCGTTAAGACCTGACTCGAAAGAATCCCAATCAAATTGTTCTGGTGTTACGTTTTGGTTCAATAGAACCTCTGCTGAATTTGTCTCTTTTGACATTTTCTAAAAAAATTTGTATTCCTAATTACTTCAGACTTTGGCTTTGCTGTGAATCCTGAAAAATATGGAAGATGTTAATTGTTAATGTTTTACTTCGCCGAAAGTGCGTTCACAAAAGTGGTGCAAAATTAAGAAAAATATTTATAATTAAAACAAAAAACTTTCACATCAATATTGATATTATATTAAAATAAAAAAACTGTCTCCACAAAAAGTGAAAACAGTTTTTGAATTTGAAAAATTGAATGGTTTTATTTCCAATAATTCCAGACAGTGCCGTCAAATACCGCCAGACTTCTGCTGGTCGTATCATAGCACATCATTCCCGGATAAGGACTTAGCACAGTCAAATGTGGATTCTGAATCCAAGGTAAAACCAACGCTTTATTAGAAGATTCCAAAACCAATACACCTTTCGCATTACTGGTTGGCTCTCCTATGATTGCTCCTTGAGTCTCGGTAGTTTCTGCCGAAGTATTAGGTGTAATATCAGCATCGCTACCTGTATCACTTAGGGTAACCCAATTTTGGGCTTCATACATTTTTACGCGGTCATCACTTCTGTCAAAAACAAAAGTTCCGTTGTTAGCCGATGGATTGGTAGTACTCAATGCATTATTGATATTCTCTACTCCAGAAAGGATAATTCCTTTTTTGTTTGATGTCGCATTATCAAATTCCAAAAGAACACTGGCGTTGGTAATTGTGGTTTTACCAATCACCACCTGCGCTTTCACATTTACTATAATCAAGCTCAGAAGTGCTGTTAATATTATGTTTTTCATTTGTTTAATGATTTTAATTAATTAGTAGAAGTGTTACAGCTTCTCTCCAGACATTTCCAATTGATCCCGTTGAATAGCTTCACGCAAGAATCTTCGATATCATAAACCAACATTCCCGCAAACGGTGTTGCAATAGAATCTGTTGCCTGAGGAACAAAACTTACGTGGTCAACTCTTGTAATAACCAAGCCTTTTTCTTTAGATTCAAGAACAATGTGTCCATTAGGGATATTTTCTGGCCAACCTTCTTGTTTTTGCTGAACAGAGATTCCCACCTTTGTAATTTCTCCAGTCCCAGATGCTGGTGGTTGTGTACAAGAACATTCTTGGACAGCACCATTCTGAGAATCCCCAATACTTTGTCCGGTCGTATTACTGTAACCTGACGGGATTGGTATTGCAAACTGTGGCAATCCGATATTAGCTCCGCCTGTGCTGACACAAGTTGTACAGATATTTTGATTAACATTTGTACTTCCACCGCTCAAATTGCCACCAGCTGCTTGCAGTTGTGAAGTCGCGATAACTGCGCCTCCTTCCATAGCATCTGAACAACCATCTCCATCTGAATCTAAATCCAGTCTGTTTGGAATCCCATCCTCATCGGTATCGCACTCCAAAATACTTTCTGTACTGGAAGTTGCCCCATAAAAACCTTCTGTGTAAGTTGAAACAGTTGTCCAGCCAAAAGTTGACGAGGTGTCAATTTTAATAATGCTTCCTGCTGGATTTGGAGTTCCGTCAAGCCCAATGCTGGTAACTCCATATACCTGATCACCACTTACCTTTGCAAGTCCATAAGTATATCTTGGTAACGTGCCTCTGTTGGTGTGAGAAATATAATTGTAATTTGCATCTACTAGAGCCTCCAATAAAACAGGATTTGTGGAATTAATCGCAGCGTCAAACCACAAGACGTAGGCTTTTTTACCTATAAATATAAAATCACCATTAGGATTTCCTGTAGTGAAATCGTGCCACGTAGAGATTGAATAAGTACCTCCAACAATATCAATTTTTCTTACTATAGAACTTGATCCGCTGCCTGCGAGTAGATTACCATCGGGCATAAACGAAAGTCCATTACCTGAAAAACCTAAATTTGCAACTACATCCGTCACCACACAGGTAGCAGGATTAATTCTGATTAATTTATTTGTACTTGTAATCCCCCAAATATTTCCAGATGCATCCATCGCAATATCACCTACAATGCCACCACCAGAGATTGTAATGCCGGAACATAATGTTGTGGTGGTGTTAGTAAGGGAGTTATATTGTATCAATCTTCCTGCAGCTGTATTCGCAACAAGAGTAGGAGGGAATACAATAGGACATTCGGCAGTATCTAAAATACCATCGTTATCATCGTCTAAATCGCACTCGTCTGAGATACCATCACCATCACTGTCCATTTTTGGTATAATAGTTACCGTGACAGCGCTAGACACTGGGCTATAGCAATTGCCTGTTGCATCATAATAGAAAGCATAGTAAATACCGGCTCCAGCAGCAGTAACTTCTGTTCCGGTGAGTACGGGTGTTGATCTGTCTGCAGTTTTATACCATCTTAAAGTCGCACTTTGAGGTACAGTTCCTGTATGAGCCTCGTTAAGATCTACTGTTGCCTTACAGCTATTTGTAAGATTTTCAACAGGAGGTTTTACCGTATTTGTAGCGTAATAAGTTGTTAAAGATATATCGTCAACCGCTAAATCATTGCCGCAACCGCCTCGACCATTATTTAACAGTATCACATTAACGGCAGTTCTATTTCCAGAATTAAAAGGAAAATTGATTTGCCGCCAAATCATAGTTGTGGTCATACCATAATTTCCTGTACTACCTTGCGCAATTAGAACACCTGTTGTTGATTCAACTCTGAATCTAATATTCACTGGTTCTTGGGCTGTACAGCGTGTTACGGATAAAACATTAGCAAACCACGCATTAAACGAATAGTCCTTGTTTGGAAGCACTGCTATATTAGTCATTCTAAAAAATACGCCAGGTGCCTCTGCAGCGTTCACTACTAACATTCGTCCAGAAAGATTGCCCGTATGGTCTCTATCTAAAAACCAATCCCTATTTTGAGGTCTGAGTTCTCTAGGTCTTTGTACAATAGCATATCTGTCATCTTCCATATCAGTTGTGATATCGCTATGATAAGTGTAACCTGGTGCTGTAGCGCCAGAGATTGTTCCTGTGCGCGCGCCCGTGCCAAAATTTTGGATAAATAAAGAGGTTCCATAACATTGAGCGTTAATATATGTTGTTATGCTTACCAATAAGAGGCATGCAAATAGTAATGTTTTTTTCATTAAAATAGTTTAAAAAATTAGTAAATAAAGGATTCTCGTTTCCAAAACATTTAGAAATATCCTTATAACTCATACTTTAAGCTACTACTGGTGGCGGTCTTACAGAAAAAAAGGTGACATGATGATTATAAAAAATAAAATGAGAAAAAAAGAAGATTTTTTGAGTGTGATCAGTTATAAAATCTTTATGAACTAATAAAAAAAATAAGGCTAACAAACCTTTTGTTTTATTGTTCGATAAATTAAGTACTGCTAATTTTGTCTTTGTTTGACTAGTCCAATGAATTATTGACTGGATGTAATCAGAAAAATAGTACTTATTAACATATTTCTTCTCTAGTATTTTTTTTGGAGGCTTTTTATCAATAGTTTTTTTTGTAGAGAACTCCAGAGTATTTTTTTTCTCCGTTCTTTCGGTTGGTTTTCGTTTTACAATTTTAAAATTTTGTTGATCATCAACAGTAACTATCGTAGTACCAGGCGCTACATATATAATTGATTTACAGATTCTTAAATTACTACTTGAAGTAGGTGAGTTTGAAACAGTACCTTCATTATATAAAGTTGCATTTTCATGAAAATTTATTTGTGAAAGGAAGAAATTGAAAAACAGAAAAAAGACAAGACAGAAAATGCCTCTTGCATGCAAGAATAGTTTATTAGCGTGTTTTTTTCTCAATTGTGTTTTAAATTCATCATGAGTAAAGTTCGCCTCATTTCATAAAATGATTGAAACATATCTCTACCTGCGTACAAATTTACACTAAAAATAAATAACCTACAAAGTAAATTTTCGAAACATAATCACAAAAAAAAGACTAATTCACGTTTAAAGTCCATAAATACTAATAAATCCAATTTATTTTTTTTATTAGGCAATCCAGATTTGTAATTTTTAAATTGCTCGTATTACTTCAAGGCAAAGTATTAATTAGAAACCAGAACCTTAGCCAAACTAATAAAAAAACTGCTTCCACAGGAGTGAAAACAGTTTAGTTTCAATTTAAAATAATTGGATTTTTAATCTTTACTTCCAATAGTTCCATTTGAGGCCATCAAATAATGCAAGACTATGAGTAGTTGTGTCATAACACATCATTCCCGGATATGGACTTTTCACGTTGGTATGCGGATCTGCAATCTTCGGAAGAACCATTGCCTTAGTTGTAGATTCTAAGACCAGAATGCCTTTTGCATTACTTGCATCTGAGCCAATTACCACTCCCAAATTATTCGGAGCTTCTTGGGATGTATTAGTTATGATTTGGGAATTACTGCCCGTACCACTCAATTCTATCCAAGCATTATTTTCATACATCTTTATCTTGCTATCAGATTTATCAAACAAGAATGTCCCATTATTCTCAAAAGGAGTCGAAGATAATGCCATTGAGAGATTCTCTACGGATGGAAGAATAATACCCTTTGTATTTGTAGTTATATTGTTAAAATCTAAAATAGTACTGGCACCTTCTACAGAAATTTTACCGATTGCAACTTGTCCGTAAGCGTGGCTGCAAATCACAGCCAATGCAAAGGAATATATTATTTTTTTCATTGCTTTAAATTTTTTGGTTTGTATTAAAAACCTTACCGAAACTCTCGGCAAGGTTTTTACGCATTATTAATATTAAGGAAGAACTTGTACTTGCACTTCACAGATTGAACCGTTGACTGTAATTGGGAATCTTGCAATTCCAGCAGCAGATGGTGTTCCAGAAATTGTAAGTGTAAGTTGTCCACCGGTTCCATTTGACAATGTGCCGCCATTCAAG
>RCUH01000555.1_pt1 | contig 36479 bp, 36 predicted proteins | sample 2166191 | NCBI WGS metagenome assembly RCUH01 (sample SAMN09932848, study PRJNA488358) | compost metagenome | feature: garden; material: soil; isolation source: compost soil in an enriched community after 214 h of incubation | place: Germany: Experimental Botanical Garden Goettingen | collected... | reverse complement strand
CACCCTCCAAAGGAGGGGAATGCCACTCTTGCTTTTTTGGAGGAGGTAAAATATTCCTTTTAAGGTTGGGAAGTTAAATGTTTGATAGGTAAATTTAATAACCACCTTGGCTTTTAACCACTCTCCAAAGGAGGGGAAGACCACTCTTTCTATTTGAGTATAAATAAAAAAAACACCTCCGTTTAGGAAGTGTTTTTACTATGTAATGTATTTGGGGAATTATTTAACTCTGTGCCATATTTGTGTACGACCTAGCATCGAAATACCCATATAACCTCTTACGTCCAGTTTGTCCTTACCGTCCAGTTTTATGGTGCAGCTGTATAATTTTCCTTTGTTTGGATCTAAGATATCACCATCGGTATATTTATCACCGTCCTTGGTAAGTCCTTTTATAATTATAAGCCCTTCAATGGGTTTGCCTTTATCGGCACCATCGCATTTATCACATTTAGCATTTTTTTTGGCAGGATTAAGGATCTCAACCACTTTGCCATAAATTTTTCCGTTTTGCTCATATATTTCTACAACAGATTTTGCATCACCAGTTTTATCATCAATGGTTTTCCATTTCCCGGTTACTTGGGCATTTGCAGAAAATATACCTGCTACGGCTACGAATAAGAAAGTAAAAAAGTAATTCTTCATAATAAATGCTTTTTAATTTGTTAAATATATAGATTTTTTCTTTTCAATTTATGAATTAACGCATTTAATTCGAATCCTAATAAAAGAATAAAACAGTTAATCCATATGTATAGCATTAATACAAGTAACGTGCCAATAGATCCGTATAGTTGATTATATTTTGCAAAACGGAGTACATAAATTCCAAAACCATAGGAAGTTAAACCAAATAATACAGTGCTAAATACCGATCCATAGCTGAAAAAAGCCGAGCTACGTGTTTCTTTGGCTGCAAACTTAAAAAGTAGTGATACTATGGTAAGCACCATAATTATAAGGAATATGTAACGACCCCATTTAAGCAGGTATACATCATCATTTAGATAGCCATTGCTTGTAAGGCTGTGTATTACAATCTCTAGCGTTACTATAGCTGCTACAGTAATAATAAGCAATATGGCAAATACTAATGAAAGTCCTATAGCTAGCGCATATTGGCGGAAATAAGTACGTTTTATGGTAATATGCATACTGCTTTGGAAACCACTTAATATAGCGTTCATACCATTGCTCATAAGTAATATGGCTAATAAGATACCAATCGATAGAAGGCTACCCTGGCTGTTGTGTAAAATATCATCAAGAATACCTTTTATAGCATCAAACGTATTTGGCGGAACATTTTCTGCTACAAATTGCATAAAATCTTCCTGAAAACCTTCTAAAGGAATGTAAGGTATAAGGTTAAAAAGAAAAAGTGCAAAAGGAAATAACGACATAAAGAAGCTAAATGCAATAGCCCCTGCACGATACGAAATATCACCTTTTACGATACCGGTTATGTAGAGCTCGCTAAGGTGGTAGAGTGTAAGTCCTTCGGAATAGGGAAGCTTAATGCTTTTTCCAAACCGTACAATGTGTTTTAGGACAGGGATCCGCTCCAGTTTATGTTCTAGTTCTATTGACATTAAAATGCTTTTAAGCTTAGGTCCATATTATATACAGAGTGGGTAAGTGCACCGGATGAGATATAGTCTACACCACATTCTGCATAATTACGCATTGTTTCTTCGTTAATTCCGCCTGAAGATTCGGTTTGGCAATAATCGCCAATAATTGTTACCGCTTCTCTGGTCTGGTTATAATCAAAATTATCCAGTAGTATACGATAAACCCCCGGATTGGCTATAATTTCACGAACCTCTTCAATATCACGTGCCTCAACAATAATTTTCAGGTCGAGATTATTGGCTTTTAGGTAAGCATTTGTTTTTTGAATGGCTGGCGTAATTCCTCCTGCAAAGTCAATATGGTTATCTTTTAGCATTACCATATCGTAAAGAGCAAAACGGTGGTTTTCACCGCCACCTATTTTCACTGCCCATTTTTCGAGCGCGCGAATACCGGGTGTTGTTTTACGGGTATCTAAAATACCTGTGTTCGTGCCTTCTAATAATTGCACGTACTTTTTTGTTTTGGTAGCGATGGCGCTCATACGTTGCATTGCATTAAGAACCAGACGCTCGCATTTAAGAATGCTTAATGAGCTTCCGGAAACATGAAAGGCAATATCACCATAGTTTACCGGAGTACCGTCTTGTATAAAAACCTCTATTTGTAATGATGGGTCTACGTAGTTAAATACCTGTTTTGCAAAAGCTACACCAGCAAGTATACCGGTATCTTTTACTATAAGTTTTGCCCTGCCTGTAGCAGTTTCAGGAATGCAGGCCAGTGAGCTGTGATCGCCATCTCCTACATCTTCCCTTATGGCATTGGCAATTATTAAATCTAATTCGTGCTGAAATTGTGTTTCAGTTATCATGGCATGCAATTAATGGTTATGCTAAAATAGTATTATTTTTTGAAATGAGAATTTTGCTATTCCCAATGTTTTTGCTTGTAAGAAAGTTCTTGTCTCAAAGTATAAAGAATTGCGGAAATCCCGTAACAAAGTGTAAAACGGATTATTTACCTTGGGCACTTGGCTTAGGCTTATTTAAAATTGTTATGATTTATGTTTGCGATTTCTAGTACAGATGGTAATTGGTTTAATTACTTAAAAGATAATGAGTTGAGTTCTTATGTTAATTTTTGGACTCCAACACCCAGGAATACAAAGGACCTGAAAGAAGGTGACCGATTTTATTTTATGTTGAAATCTCCCGTATGGAAAATTGGAGGATTTGGTGAATTTGTAAGGTATGAAAATATAACTCCTGAGCTGGCTTGGAATAAATTTGGGAATAGGAATGGAAATATTTCTAAGCAGGATTTTATTAATAGTATTCAGGAATATATGAATAAAAACAGTGAAAAGTATGGTAAGCGTACTTTGGATACTTATTCTTATAAGTTAGGGAGCATTGTTTTGCGTAATTGTGAGTTTTGGGATAAGCAAGATTATAAAGATCCTGAAGATTATGATATTAAATTTCCGTTACGGGCAGAAACTATTAGGTGCTTAGATCAAGATGATCCTTTTCTTCACGATAATTCCGGTTTAACTGATTTTGGATTGGTTAATGAACCAAGGGAAGACAATGTATATGTGGTGAAATATAGGAACGGGCAAAGTGTTTTTAAAGGTAAAATTTTAAAGGCTTATAACAATACCTGCTGCATAACGGGCGAAACTATGCCTGAACTTTTAGAGGCAGTACATATTCAAAAATATGCAAACAAATATTCCAATCATGTTCAAAATGGGGTATTATTAAGGGTGGATATTCATAGGCTTTTCGATAGTAATCTGCTTATTGTAGATAAGGACTATACAATTCGTATTAGCAGTTTAGTAACAGACGAGTATTATAAACACTTTGACGGCAAAAAAATCAACCTTCCTCTTTTAGAGCAGGACAGACCTTCGGTTGAAGCACTTGCATTAAGGGAGAATGAATTTAGGAGGTAAAATAATTATGTAACTTATTAAATAGAATAGAGAGAGTGTTTAAAAGCGTTTTTATAATTTCGCTTTGTCATTTCGACGTTAGGAGAAATCTCTAAAAATAAAAATGAGATTTTTCGACTACGTTGCACTTCGCTCAAAATGACATAGCCGTTACTTACTATATGTTTTCTCGTTTATCTTTATTGATGCTTCTTATAGATTGTCTTGATTTTTTAAATACTGCTTATAGCGATCATAATTCCAAATCCATCAGGATCTAAGAAATTTGTACCATGAATTCTCCAATATGGATTTTTGGCTTCTATGGGCTGTATATTATTTTCTGTAAATTTTTTAAGTATTGCCTCATATTCAGTTACCGAAGAAGCATAAAAAACGAGTAAATCGTCTTCATCGGGCTTGTGATTAGCTTGTTCGTTAGAAACTGTAAATTCCAAATGCCAGTCGGCTCCCGGAATTCCTAAAAATACTCCATCATAATTATCATGGTCTTTAAAGTCGCCTAATATTTTTAGATCGAGTATATTAGTGTAGAAGTTAATGATGGGAGCAAGGTTATTTGTATGTCGTGCTGATCTGAATTTCATTTGTATTGAATTAAATTTTGAATATATCAGGTTATTAAAATTTGAGAAGTTTTAGCAAAGCAAAAAAATCATATCAAATTTCATAACTAAAAAGTGTACACAAATTTCGGGATTTAAAATGATAGTTTTACTGCAATCATTCTTGCAGCAAACAGATAGGCAGCTCTAAATTGTACAAAAAGTAGAGTATAAATTTATAACCTTTTGTATTTGAGTATTTTGTGTGATTTTAATATTCCACACGAAAAGTGCGTTTCGGAAACAAAAAGTGGACTATTAATAAGGAGTGTTTAAACTGAAATAACTCTTCCTTTGGATGACATTTTTCCTTGTTCGAAATAAAAATCTATTTGCCCAAGATTAAGTCCGTAGCATCCCACCTGATTGACTAAAACTTCTTTGCCATCAATATTTTTTTCTATATAAGGTTTGTTTAAAAAAGTGTGTGTATGTCCACCAATAATGAGGTCGATGTCCTTTGTGTTTCGCGCCAGCATAAGGTCATTAACTTTTGTAGGCTCGTTATTGAATATAAAACCTAAATGTGACAGACAGATAATAAGATCACATTTTTCAGTATGGCGCAATATTCTTGCCATATCCTGAGCTACTTTTAAAGGATCATTGTAAACGGTTTCCTTGTAGTTGACGGGATCTACAAGTCCTTGTAGTTCAATGCCTAATCCGAATACCCCTATCTTAATTCCATCTTTTATAAAGATCTTATAGGGTTTTATAAGGCCATCCAGAATTGTGTTTTTAAAGTCGTAATTAGCTGAAACAAAATCAAATGAGGCATTGGGTAGCTGTGCCAGGAATCCTTGTAAACCATTATCGAAATCGTGATTTCCAAGGGTTGCCAGGTCATATTTCATCATGCTCATCAGCTTAAATTCCAGTTCCCCACCATAGTAATTAAAGTAGGGCGTGCCCTGAAAAATGTCTCCGGCATCGAGCAATAAAACGTTAGGATTCTCACGACGAATGGACTCTATGACAGAGGCTCTTCGGGCAGCTCCTCCCATATTTGGGTACTTGGGATCACTAGCAGGGAAGGGATCAATATGACTATGTACATCGTTAGTATGTAGTATGGTAATTTTCTTTGCTGTCGGTAGAGAAAAACTACTTAAAGATAATCCTCCCAGCACTAAAGCAGATCCGGCAGCTGTTTTTTGTATGAAGTCCCTTCTTTTCATAAGTTATTCTGTAACAATTCGTTGTAAGGTTGATGTTGGTAGCGTATCTACTTCTTTAAAATAATCGATAAACAGGTTACGTAGTTTATAATCAAGACTATAACTGCCTGAGTTGGTCATGAAAAACGTCATACTGTCTCCTCCTCCTGAAAGATAATCGCTTGTAACTACGTAGTATATTCTGTTTAGATCTAATGGTTTATCCTGTATGGAGATGTTTTTAACTAATCCGTTAGCATCTAAAACAATGCGCATCCCGGCAAGGGGATGGGGCTTTCGCTCACGGGCAATGTAGTCGGCCATTTCCTTGAGTTGTTCTCCTTTTAAAGCAATAACTATAGCGCTGTTTTCAAATGGCATAATTTCGTAAGCAGTTCTTGTTGTAACATTCCCTTTAGGAATTGTTGCCCTAATGCCTCCGTGGTTGAGCAGGCATACATCAATATGCTTGCCTTCTCTCATATAAAAAATTTTATCAGCTCTTTCAAAAGTGGCACCTGCCATTAGGTTTCCTATGTTTGTTTGCCATTTTCCTTTGCTTTTGTCAAAAGTTTCTGGAGCATAGGCTAATACACTATCAAGATCCTTATTAATATGAGTGCGGTAGGGTGTAATGAAATTTTCTATTTTTTCGTCGTCTGAAAGCGCTCCATTAATGGCTATTTTTTTTGCTTCAACCTTTGTGTTTCGCAAACCTGTGCTACTACAGGCCGAAAGCCCTATTATTGTTAAAAATAAAACAAACCTATATACGTATGTGGTATACTTTTTAAAGTTTATCATTGCGAAGACCGTTATTTGAATTATTTTTGTGTTCGACAAGTAAAAGTACTATGTTTTTAAAGTTTATTAAAGATTTTGGCCTTAAAAAGATTATTAAGAAAAGTTTATCGGGGTATAAACCCGTGTCTTCTCCTGATATAGTAATTACCGTAGGTATACTTATTGATGAGAGTTACTTTTTTGAAAAAGAAGGCCTTATAAAAGAATTGGCTGCAAACGGCATTGCCGTGAACAATATCGAAACGTTAAGTTTCAAAGAAAGAGTAAAGCCTAAGGAAGTTATAGAGGGCTGCTATTATACCCGAAAAGACATATCTGTAGGGGGAAGTTTTGATAAAGAAGATGCAGCAGCATTTATAAATAAGCCTTTTGATATGCTTATAAGTTATTATGATGTGGAGAAGGCTCCGCTGTTACTGGCTACCTTAAAATCTAAAGCGAAGTTTAAAGTTGGTTTTTCGAGTATCGATAACCGCTTTAATAACTTTATGATAAGCAGTCAGGCAGAAAAATACCCCGAGTTTGTATCGGAATTAATTAAGTATTTAAAAATTTTAAACAAAATTTAAGCATGCAGTCATTAACAGGTACGGGCGTTGCGCTCGTTACACCCTTTAAAAAAGACCTTTCTGTAGACGTGGAAGCGTTAGAAAGAATTGTAAACTACCAGATAGATGGTGGTATAGACTACCTTGTAGTACTTGGCACAACAGCCGAAGCAGCTACGTTGAATAAGGAAGAAAAGGAACTTGTTATAAAGACGGTGTTAAAGGCTAATGCAGGTAAATTACCTGTGGTTTTAGGTGTTGGCGGTAATAATACTTACGAGGTAGTTGAAGAGCTTAAGACGAGAGACTTATCAGCATTTGTTGCGATATTATCTGTTTCACCTTATTATAATAAACCAACTCAGGAAGGAATTTACCAGCATTTTAAAGCTGTTGCAGAGGCTTCTCCAATTCCGGTAATACTTTATAATGTACCGGGGCGTACAGCTAGCAACATGTTGCCAGCAACGGTAATTCGTTTGGCAAAAGACTTTAAAAATGTAGTTGCAATTAAAGAAGCAGCCGGAGATATAGTACAGGCTATGAAACTGATACAGGGTAAACCGGAAGGTTTTCTTGTAATATCTGGAGATGATATGGTTACGCTTCCTATGGTGCTTGCAGGTGGAGCGGGAGTGATATCTGTAATTGGTGAAGGATTTCCTAAAGAATTCTCTACTATGGTACGTCTTGGTCTTGAAAAGAAAGCAGATGAAGCATACAAACTTCACTATTTATTAGCAGATTCGATAGACATGATCTTTGAACAAGGTAACCCTGCAGGAATTAAATCGATATTTAAACATTTAGGTTTATGTGAAGATGTTGTAAGACTTCCTTTAGTAACTGTTAACGAAGATTTAGCAGGCCGTTTGGGTGATTTTGTGAAAAAAATCCGTTAATTTGTATAGGTAACATTAAAAATTATACGCCATGCTATCAGAAACAATGCAAACCGCTCTTAACGAGCAGATAAAAATGGAAGCAGAGTCTTCTCAAATATATCTTGCCATGGCTTCATGGGCCGAAATTAAAGGCTTTGAAGGTATCGCAGCCTTTATGTTCAAGCAATCTGATGAAGAAAGATTACATATGCTTAAGTTATTAAAGTATGTAAATCAACGTGGTGGCCAGGCGGTTATATCGGCACTGGAAGAGCCAAGACTTGATTATAGTTCATTCAGGACACTTTTTCGCCAATTATACGAACATGAAGTAATGGTGTCTGAATCTATCAATGAATTAGTTGATATCGCACTTACAGGTAAAGATTATGCTACACATAACTTTTTACAATGGTATGTGTCTGAACAAATAGAAGAAGAAGCTACTGCTAAAGTGATATTGGATAAAATTGACCTTATTGGTGATGATAAAGGCGGACTTTATATGTTTGATAACGATATGAAGAATTTTACCGCAAATGGGCACAATATCGTGCAATAAAAAAGATAGAATCAAGTTTTAAGAAGGTGCCTGCAAAAGGCATCTTTTTTTTATGGCAAACAAGCTGTAAAAAAAGATTTTGTATTCTCTAATTATTAACTAATTTTGCAGTTGCTTTAAAATAGCCGCTGCGTGCAGCATAACCAACAGATATGGCAAGATACTTATATATACTTTTTTTTGCATTAGCCCTTACATCATGCAGTGAATATCAGCAAGCTTTGAAAAAAGATGATGTTAAAACAAAATATGAAGTCGCAGAAAAGCTCTACGAAAAAGGCAAATACAGTAAAGCTATAAGGCTTTTTGAGCAAATTGCACCTTCATACAGGGGTAAAGAACAAGCGCAAAAAATGTTTTATATGTATGCGCAGTCTTTATTTAAAACAAGGCAGTATTATACTGCGGGATACCAATTTGAGCTTTTTACAGCTAGTTATCCAAGGAGTGAAAAAGTAGAAGAAGCTGCTTTTTTAGGAGCTAAAAGTTATTACATGCTTTCTCCTGTATATTCTTTAGATCAGGTGGATACTAATAAAGCTTTGGATAAATTACAGTTGTTCATTGATAATTATCCTAATTCTCAATATATGCCGGAAGCCAATACATTGGTGAAGGAGCTAAGGGAGAAACTGGAAAAAAAGGCTTACGAAATTGCTAAGCAGTACAATACAATATCTGAATATACTGGCGATCACAATTCAGCAATTAAAGCACTGGATAATTTTATTTTAGATTTTCCGGGTACAAAATATAAAGAAGACGCATTATATTATAAATTTGACTCTTCTTATCAATTGGCTATAAATAGTGTTGATAAAAAGATGAAAGAGCGTCTTGATGCGGCAAAAGCAAATTATAATGCACTGGTAAAATTTAAGCCAGATACCAAATACAAAGAGCAAGCCGACAAAATGGCTGCAAAAATAGATACTGAATTACAAAAATTTTCTAAATAAACGAGTCATGGATTTAAAAAAAACAACTGCTCCGGTTAACACTATTACCTACAACAAGAGTACGATAGAAGAGCCGACGGGTAACGTTTACGAAGCAATTACCATTATCGCAAAAAGAGCAAATCAAATTAATACCGAAATTAAAAAGGAATTGATCGAGAAGCTTGAGGAGTTTGCTACTTACAACGATAGCCTTGAGGAAATTTTTGAAAACAAAGAACAAATAGAAGTTTCTAAATTCTATGAAAAACTTCCAAAGCCACATGCTTTGGCTGTTCAGGAATGGCTTGACGAAAAAATTTCTTATAAAAAAGAAACTAAATAATAACAGAGATGACTGTTTTAAGCGGTAAGAAAATTTTACTCGGCATATCCGGGGGGATAGCCGCATATAAAACAGCTTCACTGGTAAGGCTTTTTATTAAAGCAGGCGCGCATGTACAAGTAGTAATGACGCCTGCTTCAAAAGACTTTGTTACCCCACTTACTTTATCTACACTTTCCAAAAACCCGGTACATTCTTCTTTTTTTAATGAAGAGGATGAGAATGCGGTTTGGAATAACCATGTAGATCTTGCCTTATGGGCAGACCTTTTTTTAATTGCTCCTGCTACAGCCAATACACTTTCAAAAATGGTGTCGGGCAATTCAGATAATCTACTTCTTGCTACTTATCTATCCGCTAAATGTCCTGTGTATTTTGCACCGGCAATGGATTTAGATATGTACAAACACCCTTCTACTTTAGCTAGTTTTAAAGCTTTAGCGTCTTACGGCAATATTATGATTCCGGCAGAAAGCGGTGAACTTGCAAGTGGTCTTTCCGGGGAAGGAAGAATGGCTGAACCTGAGAATATTATTGCCTTTTTGAAAGCTGATTTAGAAAGCAAATTACCATTACGTGGAAAAAAAATACTAGTTACAGCCGGACCAACATACGAACCGATAGATCCTGTACGTTTTATAGGAAACCATTCTTCTGGTAAGATGGGGTTTGACATTGCATTGGCAGCGGCGAATGAAGGCGCTGAGGTTATATTAGTTACCGGGCCAACTCATTTAAAGCTCGAAAATTCATTGGTTAAAGTAATACATGTAACTTCATCAGAAGATATGTATAATGCCTGCCATGAGTATTTTAATGATGTTGATGCAGCTGTTGCTGCAGCTGCTGTAGCCGATTATAGGCCGAAAACAGTTGCATCGCAAAAAATAAAAAAGAACGATAATGCTTTTTCATTAGAACTGGAAAAGACAAAAGATATACTGTATTCGTTGGGTGAGATTAAAAAAGGGCAGTTCTTAATTGGATTTGCACTTGAAACTGAGAATGAAATTGAGAATGCGAAGCTGAAAATAAAGAAAAAAAACTTAGATTTGATTGTTTTAAATTCATTGAATGATGAAGGCGCGGGTTTTGGAAAGCTTACTAATAAAGTAACCTTGATAGATAAAGACTTTAACCTGGAGCCATTAGAGCTTAAAACGAAAGAAGAAGTTGCAAAAGATATTATTAATAAAATAAAATACCATTACAATGTATAAATGGATAGGGGTGCTACTTATAATGTTTTCCTTTTCTGTTAAGGGACAGGAACTTAATTGTAGTGTGAAAATAAATTTTGAACGTATTACCGATGCAAATCCGCAAATTTTCAAAACACTTGAAAAATCGCTTAATGATTTTGTAAACAATACCCGATGGACTTCAAGGAATTTTGATAATAATGAACGTATTGATTGTTCTATGTTTATAAATGTATCTGCATACAATTCTAATGCATTTACGGCTACATTACAGGTACAGTCGTCACGACCAATTTTTAATTCTACCTATTCGTCTCCTATTTTTAATTATAACGATAAAGACTTTAATTTTAGGTATACAGAAGGCGAAAACCTTTATTATAACCCAAATAGCTTCGATTCTAATTTAGTAGCTATGATTGCTTTTTATGCTAATATTATTGTTGGGCTGGATGCAGATTCTTTTCAAAAGAATAACGGTACAACATATTACCAGACTGCCCAAAGTATGGTAAGCCTTGCACAGGGTGGTGGTTATAAAGGATGGAGCCAGCAGGATGGTAACCAAAACAGATACTTTTTAGCGAATGATCTTTTATCTAATACATTTACTCCGTTTAGAGAATCATTGTATGAATATCACTATGGAGCTTTAGATCAAATGGCTGATAACCAAAAGCTGGGTAAAGAAAAAATCATCGTAGCATTAAAAACATTGGCAAAAGTACAGAGTGTACGACCTAATGCTTTTTTAACCAGGGTATTTTTTGATGCTAAGTCGGATGAAATAGTATCTATGTTTTCTGGAGGACCAATGGTGCCAATTACCGAATTAATGGAGCTTCTTAATAGAGTTTCTCCGTTAAACTCATCTAAATGGGGTAAGATCAAATAATTTATTATACTAATATAGTATTGAACCTGCAACATCTTTTTAGGGGTTGTAGGTTTTTTACTTATTTGAGAGCTGTATAATAACAAACTTTATCCTCCTTTTATTTATGGTTAAATAGTATATTTGTTATGCTATTATACATGTATACTTTAATATGCTGCAAACACTACATATAAAAAACTTTGCTCTTATTGAGCACCTGCATATTGATTTTTCCAACAGGCTCTCTACTATCACGGGTGAAACTGGTGCAGGTAAATCTATCCTTTTAGGAGCTTTAGGTTTGGTATTGGGCAATCGTGCTGATCTTACTTCTTTAAAAGATAAGGAACAAAAGTGTGTTGTTGAAGCACATTTTAAAATAGCCGATTATAACCTGCAGGAATTCTTTTTACAAAACGACCTCGATTATGAAGATGTTACGATTATCAGAAGAGAGATACTTCCTTCGGGTAAATCACGCGCTTTCGTAAATGATAGTCCGGTAAATTTGCAGGAACTTCAGGAGCTGGGTACTTACCTTATTGATATTCATTCGCAGCAACAAACCCGCGAATTATCGGATGAACAATACCAAATGCAGATACTGGATGCTGTTGCGGGTAATAATGATAATGTTACTATTTACAAAAAACAACTTTCAGGTTTTAAGGCGCTTCAGTCTCAACTAAAAAAACTGGAAGATCAAAAAGATGCATTAGCTAAAGAACAGGATTACAATTCATTTTTGTTACAGGAATTATTGTCTGCTAATTTAAAAGCGGGTGAACAACAGGAAATGGAAAGCGAACTTGAAACACTTAGTAATGTAGAGTTTATAAAAGAATCGTTAGGAAGGGCTTTAGCGATAGCAAATGAGGAACAGGTAGGTGCTGTACAAAATCTTAAGGAAATAAAGATAGCCCTGCAAAAGATAAGTGGTATTTCGGGAGAGTATGCGGGCTTTTACGACAGGATTTCGAGCTTACTTATAGAGTTTGATGACGTTACTGATGAGCTTTCCCAAAACTTTGAGAACCTTACTCATAATCCGGAGCAACTGGAATTGATAAACCAAAAGCTACAGCTTATTTATAGTTTACAGAAAAAGCATCAGGTTGTTACTGTAGAAGAATTACTGGTTATTCAGCAAGCACTGGATAATAAGGTTGTTATGGCAGACGTGTTAGATGTTTCTATAGATAAACTAAATATAGAAATTGAAGCGGCTAAAGTTATAATTGACGAAACTGCTACAGGAATATTTAATAACAGGCAAAAGGCTATACCTGTGTTAACAGATAAAATAACTGCTATTCTGGCACAACTCGGAATGCCAAATGCCCGATTTAATTTTGAAGTAAAGGCTACCGATACTTACCACAATAATGGTAAAGATGAAATGAGTTTGTTATTCTCTGCCAATAAAGGAACCGACTTTGGACTGCTCAAAAAAGTAGCATCAGGAGGTGAGATGTCCAGGATAATGCTTGCGGTAAAAGCAGTATTAGCAGAATATTCTAAACTACCAACGATTATATTTGATGAGATAGATACAGGTGTATCTGGTGAGATAGCCCACAAGATGGGAGATATTATGAAAGTAATGAGTAGAGGTATGCAAGTGCTTGCAATTACTCATTTACCACAGATAGCAGCAAAAGGCGATCAGCACTATAAAGTGTTTAAAACCACACAGGGAGAAAATACGGTATCGGAACTTAAGCTGTTAACCAAAGAAGAGCGCGTAAGAGAGATAGCCGAGATGCTTTCGGGTAAGGATATATCCGATTCAGCCCTTAAACATGCAGAGGCTTTGCTTAACTAAAAAAACAGTTTATATTTGTGGGTAATTACAATTTTTACCCTGTTTATTGATAATGAAATAATTTCAGTTATATGATCATAGAACCTAGAATGAGAGGATTTATCTGTCTTACTGCCCACCCGGCAGGAGCAGAACAAAATGTAAAAAAACAAATTGAATATGTAAAATCTAAAGGCCAGATTGACGGTGCTAAAAAAGTACTGGTAATCGGAGCATCTACAGGTTTTGGATTATCTTCAAGAATTACAAGTGCATTTGGCAGCAGAGCAGCTACTATAGGTGTTTTCTTTGAAAAACCACCAACAGAAGGTAAAACAGCATCTCCGGGTTGGTATAACTCGGCAGCTTTTGAAAAAGAAGCTCAGGCAGCAGGATTATATGCTAAAAGCATTAATGGTGATGCCTTTTCTGATGAAGTTAAACAACAAACATTAGATCTTATAAAAACAGACCTTGGACAAGTAGATCTTGTTATTTACAGTCTTGCTTCTCCGGTACGTGTACATCCTAAAACAGGAGTAATGCACAGATCGGTATTAAAACCTATTGGAAGTGTGTTTTCAAACAAAACAGTAGATTTCCATACAGGAAAAGTATCTGAAGTTTCAATCGAACCAAGTAAAGAGGACGATATAGAAAATACTATAACCGTAATGGGTGGTGAAGATTGGGCTATGTGGATGGACGCTTTGAAAAAAGCAAATTTACTTGCCCCGGGAGCTATGACAGTTGCATACTCTTACATAGGGCCATCACTTACAGAAGCAGTTTACAGAAAAGGAACTATTGGCCGGGCTAAGGATCATCTTGAAGCTACAGCTTTTGAAATTACAGATAGTTTAAAAGATATAGGTGGAAAAGCTTATGTATCGGTAAATAAGGCTTTGGTTACACAGGCAAGTTCTGCTATTCCGGTTATCCCATTGTATATATCATTATTGTATAAGATAATGAAGGCCGAAGGAGTTCATGAAGGTACAATAGAACAAATTCAGCGTTTATATGCAGAGCGTTTATATACAGGTAAAGACATACCAACAGATGAAAAAGGCAGGATAAGAATTGACGATTGGGAAATGAGAGATGACATTCAGGCAAAAGTTGCAGCGTTGTGGACTCAGGCTACGACTGAGAATCTTGCAGAAATTGGTGATCTTGAAGGATATAGAAAAGACTTTTATAACCTATTTGGATTTGACTATGAAAATGTAGATTATAAAGCAGAAGCAAATGAACTTGTAAACGTACCAAGTATCGTGTAGTTTTTTCTTACAAAGTATAAAAAAAGCCCCTTTTGGGGCTTTTTTTTGCATTATATTTAAAATTTAACAAAAAAATCAAATATATGCGTTTTTGTTTTCGGCATCTTTTTTTGGTTAAACAACAATAATCTAATAAATAAAAATGTGTTCATTGATTTTAAATCATAAAAATATAACAATTACGTTCTTTTTAGTAAAAATATAACTGATTATGCTTATTGCTTTATTCGCGTAGTTAATTTTTTTATTTTTAATGACTTTTAATTAATTAACAACTATTTATGAAAAAAATTACATTTTTAAAATTATTTTTCATGGAAACAGGGCTCAGACGGATTACTTCCATTTGTTGTGCTCTCTTTCTATTGATGGGGTTTATTGGTAATGCGCAAACGACTATTACATTAGGTACTGGTACTGAAAAGTCGGTAGATAATAGCACAGGTGCCGGTATGGGACCTGTTAATGGTTATTACGCATATATGCGTTACCAGGTCGTTTATACTGCGGCAGAAATAATTGCTGCTGGAGGTTCAGCAGGTACAATGGCTCAATTTGGCTGGAATGTTGCCACAGTTCCCGGTGGAGAAGAATTACCAAACTATAAAATTAGATTGGCAAATACCTCTGCGACTAATTCAGCAACACATAATGGAGATCCTTTAACAGAAGTATTTAATGATACTTTTATTCCAACGGTAGGTTATAATATGCTTACTTTAACTGCTCCGTTTGTTTGGGATGGAACAAGTAATTTACTTGTGGATGTATGTTATGGTCCTGTTGGTTTTACAAGCCCTTATGGGCAGGTATTTGTCTATGGTACCGATGCTGATAGTAGTAGGTATTCAAGAAGCGACGATGGAGATCAGTGTGGTGATACAACTACGGGGCGAATTAATTCTTTCAAGCCTCAGGCTCAGTTTGTTTTAGACCCGCCTCCGTCTTGTTTAATGCCTGGAGGACTACAATCATCGTTAATTACAAAAAATTCAGCAACAGTTTCGTGGACTGCACCTACAGATGCTCCATCTGGCGGGTATTTATATTATAAAAGTGAAACAAATACTCCTCCTTTAGATGATACAGAAGAAACCGGAAGTGTTTTGGCTGGAGAAACTTCAGTTGATTTTACAGGTTTAACGCCAAGTACTACTTATTATATGTGGGTAAGATCTGATTGTGATGCAGATGGATTGAGTACCTGGATGGGACCATTAGTGTTTTCTACATTATGTGATTATGATGACATACTTACTACAACCGGTGGTGCTGTATGTGGACAGGGTACACCAGAATTATCTGCTACTATAGGAGCAGGAGGTATTCTTAGTTGGTATGCAGCCCAAACTGGCGGTACGCTTTTAGGAAGAGGTGAAACATTTACTACACCACTTATTACTGAAAATACTAATTTTTATGTTAGTGGAGGTAGAGTTATAGCAGATAGTAATGTTAGTGTTGGAGAAGGGGCTTCAACAAGTGGAAGTTCTGGAGATTCGCCATATTACAATGGTTATGGAGGGTATAAATTACAATCTATAATTAAAGCATCAGAATTACAAGCGGCAGGTATCTTTCCTGGACCGATTAATTCGATTGGATATACTGTTACTTATGCAGGAGAAAATGCATATAATGATTTTGCTCTGAGTATAGGTACAACTACACAAGACGAAGCGACTACATCACATATAGGTGATTTAACACCTGTATATTCTAATGCATCTCAGACTGTGACTTTAGGATTAAATGTTTATACATTTGATACTCCTTTTGAGTGGGACGGAACAAGTAATATTGTTATACAAACATGTTATAGCAATGAGAACGATGGTGGAGATTCTTCAGAAGTTGAATATGATGATTTAGATTTTGAAAGCTGTACATATAGTTATGCGGACGATGTTACTGCAGATGCTATCTGTTCGCTTGTTACAGGCGAAGTAGAGGAAGATAATGGTGGTACATATACATCAAATACAAGACCAAGAATCGTTTTTAATGCTACTGCAATTTGTGAGAGCTCAAGAGTTGAAGTTCTTGCAACAATAGATACAGCACCGGTACTTACTTTAAGTGAGGCAGCAGCTGTGTGTACTGGAGAAACTACTGCTTTAGTGACTATTACAGCAGGAGAAGCTGACTATGATACTTATGAATGGACACCTTCAACAGGTGTGTCGGGAGATTCAGCTACAGGATGGGCATTTAACCCAGAGGCATCAACAGTATATACATTAACAGCTACACAAGCAGATGGGTCAATGTGCGCAACTACAGTGCCACTGCAAATTACAATTATGACACCTCCTAGTGGTGTTGTTGTTACTCCAGCAAGTACATCTGTTTGTGAAGGAACTACACAAATGCTTACTGTATCAAATTCAACTAATGTTGCTCTTGGAACAGGTACTAGTGCACCTAGTACTACTTCTTGGCCTAATCCTTTTAGTGCATGGTATGGAGGAGTAAAAACCCAAATGTTATATACAGAAGCTGAACTTTTAGCACAGGGATTAACTATTGGTGCAGATATTAGCTCATTGTCTTTTAATTTTTCTACTTCGGTAGCAAGTACATGTAATGATCTAAGAATTAAGATGGGATCTAGTACTAATGTAAGTATGACTGCTGGCTTTGTCGCTTCGTCAACACTAACAACAGTTTATAACGCTTCTTATACTCCTGTTGCAGGAACTACAGGTCTTGTGGCATTTCCATTAGCAACGAATTATGTTTACGAAGGAGGTAATTTAATTGTTGAACTAGTACATAATCAGGGTAATGGTGGTAATGGTAGTGGAACTACAACCAAAACAAGTACAACGCCTTTTGTCAGTGTATATTCTGGTGCAAGAGATAACGTAGCTAATGGTCTTACTGGTTTTGATGAATTGACTTCTTACTCAAGCGGTGGTTCTTATAGTATAAGACCTAATATCGTCTTTAGTTATAATAAAGATTATGCAGTAGTATGGTCTCCAGCTGAAGAATTATTTACAGATGAGGCAGGGACAATAGCATACACCGGACAAGATATCACAAGTGTATATGCTAAACCGACTGCAAATGCTACTTATGCTGTTACTGTAACAAATGAAGCAGGATGTGAGACAGTAAAAACAGCAAGTGTAATTGTAAAAACGACTACGCCACCAACTGTTCCTGCAGAAACACAAACATTATGCGGTTCTGCAACAGTTGCTAATCTTGTAGCTGTTGGAACTGTCATAAAATGGTATGCTGAGGCTGAAGGAGGAACTCCTTTAGTTGCTACTACAGCACTTGAAGATGGGAAAACATATTACGCTTCTCAGAGAGTTGCAGGATGTGAGAGTATTTTAAGAACACCTCTTATGGTAGAGCTAACAATGGTTGATGCACCAACAGTAGCTGATGATGCTCAAGGATTTTGTAATGCAGGTACTGTTGCAGATTTATTACCAAATGATGCTTCAATAAAATGGTATAATGCAAGTACAGGCGGAACTGCTTTGGTGGCAACAGAGGCTCTTGCCAGCGGTGAATATTTTGCTTCTCAAACTGTAGATGGATGCGAAAGTATTGCAAGAACACAGGTAACGGTTACAATCAATGAAACTGCTAAACCAGAAGGTAATGCAACTCAATTATTTTGTGGTACTGGTACTGTAGGTGATCTGGATGTTACAGGTGAAGGAATAGTATGGTATGATGCAGAAACTGAAGGGAATGTGTTAACAGCAGATGCAGCACTTGCTGATGGCAACATTTATTATGCTTCTCAGTCTATTGAAGGTTGTGAAAGTTTAATAAGACTAGCTGTAACAGTTACACTTAGTACAGTAATTGTAGACAATATGGATAATGTAAGTGAATGTTCAGAATATATCCTGCCAGCTTTAACAAATGGTGTTTATTATACAGAAACTAATGGCGGAGGTGACCAGCTTACAGCAGGAGATTCTGTTACTGAAACAGCTACTATATATATTTATGCAGTAGCGGCTGCAAATCCAGAGTGTATTGCGGAAAGCTCTTTCGTTGTAACAATAGCTAATGTACCTGCTCCAACAGGAGATGATACACAAACTATTGAAGGTGGTGTAGCTGCAGATGTTACAATTGAAGATCTTGTTGCTGATCTTGAAACAGAAGGAACTATAACATGGTATAACACATTAGAAGATGCACTTGCGCGTGAAAATGCTATAACAGCAGGAACTCAGCTTACGCAAGGTGAAGACTATTATGGTATCCAAACATTAGGAGATTGTAGAAGTGCTACAGCATTTAAAGTAACTGTTGAAGTTGTATTAGCTAGAGATACTTTTAATTTAAATGCATTTATGTATCACCCTAACCCTGTAAAAGATATATTAAATATCTCTTATACTTCAGACATAACTTCTGTTACAGTATTTAATATACTGGGTCAACAGGTTATTGATAAACAGCCAAATGCTGCTGAAGTAAAACTGGATATGTCTTCTCTTGCAGATGGTGCATATATAGTTAATGTAGCTGCCGGAAGTGCAGTAAAAACAATTAAAGTTATCAAAAGACAATAGTTGTAGCATACTGGTATTGATAATATCAATATAAATATAAAGCCACCAATTTTTTGGTGGCTTTTTTTTATTATAAAGAGTAACTTTGTTAAAAAATAGACAAATGCTTTTTTCATTGATAATTCCTGTCTTTAATAGGCCAGATGAAGTAGAAGAACTACTGGCCAGCCTTGTTGTGCAATCTTTTAAGGAAGAATATGAAATTGTAATAGTAGAAGATGGATCTACTATGCCCTGTAATGACATAATTGCAGCATATAATGACAAATTAAAGATATCGTATTATTTTAAGCAAAATAGCGGGCCGGGCGATTCCAGGAATTATGGAATGACAGTAGCAAAAGGAGATTATTTTATTATACTGGATTCCGATTGTATTATTCCACCAAGGTATCTTGAAAGTGTATCCCAAAACCTTAAAGCAGATTTTGTGGATTGCTTTGGCGGACCAGATGCTGCACTTGATTCTTTTAGCGATATACAAAAAGCCATTAACTTTTCGATGACTTCATTTATAACCACCGGAGGAATAAGAGGGAAATCTGAAAAAATAGAAAAATTTCAACCAAGAAGTTTTAATATGGGACTCTCTAAAAAAGCTTTTGAAGCATCCGGAGGATTTGGTGATGTTCATCCGGGGGAAGATCCGGACCTTTCGATTCGATTATGGAAATTAGGTTATTCCACAAGGCTATTTACGAATTCATTTGTATATCATAAAAGAAGGATTGATTGGGAGAAATTTTATAAGCAGGTAAATAAATTTGGTAAAGCAAGACCAATTTTGGATTTGTGGCACCCGGATTACAAAAAAATAACCTTTTTGTTTCCATCGTTATTTATCATAGGATTAGCGTGTTCTCTTATTTTAATGTTAATTAATATTTATTTCTTTCTATATATTTATATTTTGTACACTTTATTGGTGTTTGTGGTATCATCTTTGAGTACTAAAAGTATTAAAATAGGAGGTTTTTCGGTAATTGCAGCCTTTATACAGTTTTATGGATATGGAAGCGGGTATTTAAAATCGTTTATTATGATACACATTTTAAAGGCCGAACCAAAGCAGGCATTTCCAGAATTATTTTTTAAATAATGAAAACAAAAATCATAGGGCTAACCGGAGGCATTGGCAGTGGTAAAACTACCATTGCTAATTATTTTAAAACCCAGGGAGTACCGCTCTATATTGCTGATGATGAAGCAAAAAAAATATTGTATACTCCCGATACTGTTAAGGAAATAATTACTGCATTTGGAACAGATGTAATAACAGATAATCTTCCGGATAGGGGGAAACTTGCTTCTTTGGTATTTAATGCGCCAGAGAAGCTACAAGTGCTAAATAAAATAATTCATCCAAAGGTTTTGGAACATTTTAAAACGTGGATGGAAGCTCATAAAAATAAGAAGTTTATAATTAAAGAAGCCGCAATTTTATTTGAAAGCGGAAGTTATAAAGATTGTGATAAGATAATACTGGTAACTGCCCCAAAAGAGATACGTATCCAGAGGGTAATTCAAAGGGATGATACGACCAGGAGTAAAGTTGAAGAAAGGATGAATGCGCAATGGGATGAGGCTAAAAAAGCATCGATGAGTGATTATGTAATTGAAAATGTTGTTTTAAAAGATGCTATAGATCAGGCACATGAAATACTTAAAAAATTAGAAAAAATTTAAAATTAATGCTCGTTGTTAATGTTTGGTTAATCTTTCCAAGCTATAAATGTTAAAATGTTAATTTTGTAAGGATGAACAAAACTAAATTTCGTTTACTGGTATTCTTTATGAGCTTGTCCTTAATAGGGATTATACTGGTACAACTTTATTGGGTTAATTCGTCTTTAAAAAATAGTGATGAACAGTTTAGATTTAATGTATATCAGACTTTAGGGAAAATTTCTGAGAACCTTGATAAAAAGGTAGGTTTCAAATTTTTGGAAGTTTATGATCATTACAAAGATAGTGTTGGTCATCCCCCAACAAGAAAGGAAATGTATTCTTATTATGGGTATAATTCGGAAAGAAATAAAGACGAAAATATAATATACTCGGATAACATCACAGTTGGAGATTACCGGGATTTGTTCTTTGATAAAAAAGATGTTGAAACATTAGCAAGAAGCAAGGCTAAAGTTAATGATGGAGATATAACAAACAGTTCCAAAAAATACAGGGACATGGATTATGAACAGCGCATGAGGCTGTATAATTTTGAACTGTATCTTAAGGATTTTAGAGAATTTAATTCGCTTGATTCCTGGCTTAGTAAGGAAAAGCTAAAGAAAATGCTTGAGGCGGAACTCGGTCAAAAAAATATTGTTGATACTGATTTTGAGTTCGCGATTTATAACAATGGGTTACCTACAAAAATAAGATCTGACAATTTTACATATGACAAGTCTAATTTTTATGAACGTCAGATTTTTGAAGGGAATAGTGGAACGAACGGATACAGGCTCTTATTGAGTTTTCCAAAGAAGGAAACGTTCCTTTTCTCGTCAATATTAGGTATAACTTCTTTGTCACTTATATTTACGCTCATAATAATTATTGCGTATCTTAGTGCTATTAACCAGTTAATTAAGCAAAAGCAGATATCGGAAATAAAAACCGATTTTATTAATAACATGACTCATGAATTTAAAACGCCTATAGCGACCATTAATTTGGCTCTGGATGCGATAAGGAGTCCAAAGATTTTTGACGATAAGGAGAAGGTAATGCGTTACCTACAAATGATACGGGACGAGAATAAAAGAATGCACGCGCAGGTTGAAAATGTCTTACAAATATCTAAATTAGATAAAAGGGAATTAGAGATTACTAAAGACCACGCAGACATACATGATATACTGGAAGGCGCAATTGAACATGTTTATTTAATGATTGAAGCAAGACATGGAACGCTTACCAGGCATTTTAATGCTCAAAGAACTACAGCGTTATTAAATGATGTGCATTTCACGAATGTTCTTGTTAATATTTTGGATAATGCAATCAAATATTCTTCAGATGAACCCGTTATAGATATATATACAGAGAATGTAAAGGATTTTATACTGATTAAGATAAAAGACAATGGAGTAGGGATCTCGAAAGTGACTCAAAAAAGAATTTTTGAGAAGTTTTACAGAGAACACACGGGAGATATTCATAATGTAAAAGGGCATGGTTTAGGACTAGCCTATGTGAAAAGAATTATAGACGACCATAATTGCCACATTTATGTGGAAAGTGAAAAAGGAAAGGGGAGCACCTTTATAATAAAAATGCCATTAATAAATTAAAAAAAATATGGAAGAAGTAAACAAAAAGATTCTGCTAGTCGAAGACGATCCAAACTTTGGAGCAGTTTTAAAAGACTATCTGTTAATCAATGATTTTGATGTTACGTTAGCTAAAAATGGAATGGAAGGCTTTGAGAAATTCAAGAAAGACAATTTCGATTTATGTATTCTTGATGTAATGATGCCTTACAAAGATGGATATACGCTTGCAAGGGAGATAAGAGAAAAAAATAAAGAAGTGCCTATTATTTTTCTTACTGCAAAATCAATGAAGGAAGATGTATTAAAAGGATACAAAGTTGGTGCTGATGATTATCTGAACAAACCTTTTGATTCTGAAGTGCTTTTAATGAAAATTAAAGCAATTATTCAAAGAAAAGCATCTGAGACTAAAACAGATAATTCTAAATTCGAATTCCAGATTGGTAGATTCCATCTGAACTCAAAATTGCGTTTCCTTACATTTGATAAGGACGAGCCTATTAAGCTTTCGCCAAAAGAAAACGAATTGCTTAAAATGCTTGCGCTTCATGAAAATGATTTAATGCCAAGAGAGCTTGCTTTAACAAAAATTTGGAGAGACGATAACTATTTTACTTCTAGAAGTATGGATGTTTATATCGCCAAATTAAGAAAATACTTAAAACCTGATGAGGATGTAGAAATACTAAACATTCACGGAGAAGGATTTAGACTTGTTATCAAAAACAAAGTTGAAGACAAATAAAAATAAAAAAGTCCCACTGTAAAGTGGGACTTTTTTATTTCCAGTTTAGCTCCAGTGCAAAGCAGGGGCTTTCTTTTTTATTTACGGTAAAATATGTTTGTTTCCCGTCTGTTCCTGAAAACAATTGTATTTCGTCACCCAGCATAAGTTCACGCATATAGTTCATGTCAAAACTTTTTAGCTGTTGTTTTAAAATAGGGCGGTGGTCTATCGCATCAAGACACCATTCCAGGTATTTTACATTATTGGCATGAAAAACAATATCAAGATCAGACAGTACAATCTTTTTTTCTTGCTGTAGTGTTGCTTCCCTTTGCAAATTTATTTTCTTGAACGATTCTTGGGTAGATTCCATATTAGGATACTTTTCAAAATGTTCATGCGGAAGTGCAAGTGCTTCGGCCTTTCTTAATTTTGTATTGAATACAGCCCAGTAAGTAGTCGATCCCACTATTTTTTTATCCCCAATATACATTTCCAAAGCCCTAATAGAGCGTGAACCCTGTAAGTCATAAATCCAGGTCTTTACGGTAACAATATCGCCCCATTTTGGCAGCTCATCAATTTCAACCCTCATTCGACTCAGTACCCATGCCTGATCGAATTGCTGCATATCGGTAAAGCTTATTCCACCTATTTCGGCATGGTAGCCGGCAGTAAGTTGTAACAGGTTGCAAAGTTCGGTATGCTTAAGTAATCCGTTTGGTGTGCACTGAAGGAAATTTATTTCCCAGTCATGCGAGTATATCGATGTAAATTTATCAGATATGGGCATTAGCGTTTAGTTTCAATATAATTAATAATCTCCTGGATTGGCGTGGTAAAGTCAAACCATACAGCAGTCTCATTACGCTTAAACCAGGTCATTTGCCTTTTAGCAAAACGACGTGTATTTTTCTTTATTTCTTCAATAGCAAAATCGAGGGTATAGTCACCATCAAAATGGCTGAATAATTCTCTATAGCCTACCGTTTGCAGGGCATTTAGTTTTTTATGAGGATATAATTCCTTTGCTTCATCAATCAGGCCATTAGAAACCATTATGTCTACACGTTGGTTAATACGGTTGTACATTAGCTCTCTATCGGCTTCCAACCCAATTACAATTGAGATAAAGTTGCGTGTATTTTTCTTCTGATTTAAAAAAGAAGAATAAGGCTTCCCTGATCCTATACAAACCTCAAGCGCCCGCATTAACCGCTGCGGATTTTCCTTAGCTACTTTCTCGTAATGAATAGGGTCGCGTTTTTCAAGCTCTTCCTGCAGGTATTGTAAGCCATATTTTTCATAATTGGCAACCAGCTCCGTTCTTACGGATGGATCAATATCTGGGAAATCATCAAAACCTTTTAGTACGGCATCTATATATAATCCTGATCCACCTACCATAACGGCAAAATCATTATGAGCGTATAGCTCATCTAATTTAGATATAGCACCACGTTCAAAATCGCCAACAGTGTATTCATCAAAAACGCTTATATTTTGTATAAAATGATGTTTAGCGGCTTCCAGTTCTTCGTTGGAAGGTACTGCGGTACCAATATTCATTTCTTTAAAAAACTGCCTGCTATCGGCAGAAATGATATCACATTTAAAATGCTTTGCAATTTCTATAGCAAGTGCAGTTTTACCAATGGCTGTTGGGCCAATTACAGTGATCAGGTATTTTTTATGAGATGTAGTAGTCATTTTATTTAAGATGATGTCCGCAGTTATAGCAATACTTAGCATCATCCCTGTGTTTATCGGCACTGCAATTAGGGCAGACCTGAGTGTTAAGGTTTACTTTTTTATCTCGCATTAGCTCGGCAGTAACAAGCCCGGTAGGAACAGCTATAATGCCATAACCTAATATCATAATGATAACCGATAAAAACTGACCGATAGGAGTAACAGGTGTAATGTCGCCAAAGCCAACGGTAGTTAGTGTTACGATTGTCCAGTATATACTTGTAGGAATGCTGGTAAAACCATGCTCGGGACCTTCTATCATGTACATTAGTGTACCTAAAATGATACAAATTACTATTACATTAAAAAGGAACACGGCTATTTTTGCTCTACTTGTTCTAAGTGCAAGAAGTAATTGGTTAGAAGCACCTACAAAATGTGTAAGCTTTAATATCCTGAATATCCTTAAAAAACGGATGGCACGAACAGCAATAAAAAAACCAGTTCCCGGAAATAAAAGCCCAACATATTTTGGCAGTGTAGCCAATAGATCGATAATTCCGTAAAAGCTCAATATGTATTTGAGCGGTTTTTTTACGGAAATGATTCGTGCTATGTATTCCAGGGTAAAAAAAATGGTTACTATCCATTCTATTACAGCAAGTTCGTGGCCGTATTTTATTTTTATGCTTGCAACACTTTCCAGCATTACAGCAACAACACTTATAAGAATGATGGCCAATAAAATCAGGTCAAAAAGTTTACCTGCCTTTGTATCGGCTTCATAAATTATAGTGTGGAGCTTTGTGCGAAAATTGTCGGATATAATTTTCAATAGGTTGGTTTTAGCAATATACCAAAAATAGCAAATCTCTTATAGACGTACTATTTTTAAGGCTTTCTTTTTTCGGATATAATTTTGTATGATCACTTTTACATCCTTATTGTTTTCCATCGGGACAATAATGTTCTTAAGTATATCAATATTGGTTATCTGATAATTAAGATTGTAAAAAGCATAACCTTTGTAAACACCGTTTTCTATAAGTACAGCACTGCGTTCTTCAATAGCACGGCCACGATCTATAATGATCATGCTCTGATTATTAAAACTATTGTTATTTATAAATTCCATAACGCGAAGGTTGTATTCTTCGGGCATTTCTTTAGCAACACAGGCACCGTTGCAGTTTTCGAGTTCTAATGCAAAACAGTTATCCCTGTCGGAAGTATCTGCACCATTTATTTTTTGGCAGAGCTTATATTTTTCTACAATGGCAAAAAGAGCATTCCTGCCTTCAATAATTCCGGGAAAGGATACTATTTCTTTTTTACGACCATCTGTTTTTTGAAGTTTAAGGGCTAGATAGCCACGAGTATCTTTTTCGGCGTATAAAGACCAGGGGAAGATGGTTTTTTTAAGTGCACGGTTATAAGTAGGTTTATTTACTTTTATCTCCTGGCATTCTTTAAGTAAGGCAATGAGTTCGCTTCCCGTTATTTCATATTGTACAGAGAAAGCCTCACGCTGTAGTCGTTTTGATTTTCGGGCAGTACTTGTAAAATGTTGGTTGACCCTCTTTTTTATATTCCTGCTTTTACCCAGGTAAATAATATCGCCGGATTCATTATATATGTAATACAATCCTGTAGAGGATGGAAGTCCTTCTACCAGATCCATTAATTTTGGAGATATACCTTTTTTGGTATCGGTTTTTATTAAACCGGTAAGTATTTCTTTTTCGGTATCTTTAGAAAGAAGCAATTTGAATAACTGAACCGTAGCCTGAGCATCTCCGGAGGCACGGTGCCTGTCGCTCATAGGAATACCAAGAGCGCGAACGAGCTTACCAAGACTATGTGATTTTTGTTCAGGCAATAACTTTTGAGAAAGTTCTACGGTACATAATGTTAGTTTTTCAAAATTGTATCCTAAACGGTTAAACTCTGTGCGAAGTACACGATAATCAAACTGGGCATTATGCGCCACTAAGATACACCCTTCAGTAATTTCGATAATACGTTTGGCTACCTCAAAAAACTTTGGTGCGCTTTGCAGCATGGCATTACTTATGCCGGTTAGTTTTACCACAAAAGGCTGAATCGGTATTTCGGGGTTTATAAGACTGATAAACTGGTCTACCACTTCATGCCCGTCAAATTTATAAATGGCAATCTCGGTTATTCCCTCTTCATTATATTGTCCTCCCGTCGTTTCTATGTCAAGTATTGCGTACAAAAAGTTTTATAAGATTTAAAGTTCAAATTATAAGGATACAAAGTACGTAAATTTAAACCATTTCACGTATGCAAATAATCAAATAACAAAATAGGCAAAGTTAAAATTATCGATGCCCAAAAATACTACTTCCAATCCTTACCATGGTACTTCCGCTGGTAATGGCAATGGTATAGTCGCCACTCATTCCCATGCTCAGGGTTTCTGGCTGTAGGTTTTGTGTTTTAGGCTGTTTATTCAACTTGTCAAAAATCGACTTAAGATGGTCGAATTCTTTCTTTATTTGAGCCTCATCCCCTGTAAAAGTAGCCATTCCCATAAGTCCGGTTACTCTTATGTTTGCCATTTGGTGGAAATCATCAGAAGCAATTAGTGCTGTAAGTTCCTCTTCATTCATACCAAATTTAGTTTCTTCTTCGGCAATATGCATTTGCAGCAAACAGTCTATAACACGATTGTTTTTAACGGCCTGTTTGTTTATTTCGGCTAATAGTTTAATACTGTCAACACCATGGATAAGGTTCACAAAAGGTGCCATATACTTAACCTTATTGGTTTGTACGTGACCGATCATATGCCACTCAATATCCTTTGGCATCTGCTCGTATTTGTCGGCCATTTCCTGAATTTTATTCTCCCCAAAAATACGCTGACCCGCTTCGTAAGCTTCCATCAAGTCAGGGACAGGTTTGGTTTTAGAAACTGCTACTAATGTAACATGTTCCGGTAGGGATGATTTTATTTCGAGAAGGTTATTTTTTATTGACATGATTACCTTAAAATTATTAATTACAGCTCATAAATCACAAGACCACTTCTGAATTTAGGTTCAATATAAGTGCTTTTTGGTGGCATGATAAGATTATTATCTGCCAGGTCTTTTATTTCGCTGATACTTGCCGGGAAAAGCATAAAGCCAACTTCATACTCTTCTTCATCTATCATTTGCTTTATTAATGTAATAGGTTTGTTCCCCGGAATATATTCTATGCGCGAATCGTTACGTAGGTCGGTTATACCTAAAAGCGGATGTAATACCTTTTCATATAATATTTGTGCATCCAAAGCTTCCAAAACAGAATCAAATTGAGTATCCTTTAAACGTATAGCATAAAACTCACCATCTAAATACATGCCAAAGTTAAACTTAGCCTCGGGCTTCCATAATTCCTGCGCCTTATTCTCTACAATAAAATCTTTAGCTAGAGCATGAAGAAACTGGTGTTTGGTAAGGCCGTTCAAGTCGTGAATGATACGGTTGTACTCGTATATTTTTAAATCGTTTTCAGAAATGAGGAAGCTCATAAAATAATTAAGGTTCTCATTACCCGAAATTTTATCTTCTTCATACAGCATCTCAGCCGAAGCCGATCGGTGATGTCCATCAGCAATATAAAGGCTTTCCATTGCTGAAAACTGTTCTTGTAGCCAAAGTATCTCGGCTTTATCTTTTACGCGCCACAGTGTATGCTTGTCTCTGTTAAGGGAAGTAAACAGGTATAGCGGTCTTTTTTGTTTTTTTACAGCTATCCATTCTTCCAATTCTTTGTTTTCAGGATAAGTTATTAGCACAGGCTCAGTATTAAAACCAGTCATGTGCAAATAATCCTTAAAATATTCTACCCGGTAGGGCAGAGTATCTTCATGTTTTTTTATAACATTGTTTTGGTAATCTTCTATAGAAGTGCCTGCAATTATTCCTGTATAAACACGGTTTTTGCTATGTATCTCATATAAATAAAAAACAGCATCGGCTTCTTTTCTAAGTACGTGTTCATCTTTAAACTCAGTATACCTGTTATGCACAGATTTAAATCTTGTGGCTGTAGATGCTTTTAACTGATTTACATAGGCAGGATTAAGGATATGTAAAAACGAGTAGGGGTTATAGTCCAACTGAGAAGCAAGTTCTGCCGGATTATAATCATCATAAGATCGCGATACTACAAGGCTAACTTTGTCGCGGGCTGGTCGTACTGCTTTAAAGGGAACTATTTTTGCCATATTCCGATTGACCGGCAAGATTTTTAATATCCTATTGGCCTTATGAATTTATAATTAAAACCTACAAGGTCACTAAGACCTTGCAGGCTGAGGAATGTTATAACACTGTGTTATAATGATTCAGTACTACAGATAGTGACTGAATGCTATATATTTATTTTGTAAACATAGAAGCTACTTTTTCCGCTTTTTTGCTTTCAGAGTAGTCATAAAAACCTTCACCAGATTTAACACCAAGTTTACCGGCTCTTACCATATTTACTAACAATGGACATGGAGCATATTTAGGATTTTTAAATCCGTCGTACATTACGTTTAAGATCGAAAGGCATACATCAAGGCCGATAAAGTCTGCAAGTTGTAATGGACCCATTGGGTGAGCCATACCTAATTTCATTACAGTATCAATTTCATAAACACCCGCAACACCATTATAAAGTGTTTCGATAGCTTCGTTTATCATTGGCATTAAAATACGATTTGCCACAAAACCAGGGTAGTCGTTAACCTCTACTGGCACTTTGCTCAATTTTACAGAAAGATCCATGATCTGTTTTGTTACATCATCAGATGTATTATAGCCACGAATAATTTCTACCAGTTTCATAATTGGCACCGGGTTCATAAAGTGCATCCCGATTACTTTATCCTGTCTGTTTGTTACAGCAGCAATTTGAGTAATAGAAATTGACGAAGTATTGGTTGCAAGGATTGTTTTCTCTTCACAAAAGCCATCAAGGTCTTTAAATATCTTAAGTTTAAGATCAACGTTTTCTGTAGCAGCTTCCACTACAAGATCAGCGTTTACTACACCGTCTTTAATATCGGTATAAGTAATAATATTACCAATTGTTTTTGCTTTATCTTCTTCGGAGATAGAGCCTTTTGCTACCATCCTGTCAAGATTAGCGGCAATTGTAGCCATTCCTTTATCTAATGATTTTTCAGATATATCAATTAATTTAACGCTGAATCCGCTTTGTGCAAAAGTATGAGCAATACCATTACCCATTGTTCCTGCACCTATAACTGCAATGTTTTTCATTTTGTATATAAATTCTATTGTTTATTCTCTAATTTTTTAATGATCTGCTCCTCTTCTTTAGTCAAAAGCAGGGAGTTGTTTTTCAACCAGAAATCTTCGGTATAATTACTACCTCTATCGTATAAGGCTTTGTCTTTGTAGCGTTCTTTTTTGTTAAAAGAAGACAGGTCAGAAGTAAAATTGGTTACAATAAGATCGCTCTTAAAAGTAAGGTTGTCATTATAAGTTTTCTTGTTGCGTATATGAATCGTACCAAACCTTGACGAAAAAGAAAGCAGGTATTTACCATCAACAAATTTAAAAGCACTTTTATACACCATATCTTCAAGACTGGCTTTTATGATAAGGAAATTACGCTCCTTTATGTATTTTTTATGTGAATCGGCCATTGAAAGATCCACGTTCAGTATAAGAAACTGCTCCGGGTCATATATAATCGTTCCGCTAAACAGTGCCTCTTGTATTTCTTCTTTGGGCTCTACAACAATGCTATGGGTTTTCTGCTCATCCTTACCTTGCTGTGCCTTAACTAAAAAGTTATATTTTTCGTATTCTTTTTTATCAAGTAATACATTATATATTCCGGCAAAATTATAATCTTTCTCAACTGCTTTTCGAACATCAAGTGGCGAAACAATATCTATCTTTTCTTCATCCTGGCCTACCAGCTTTGCAGCACGACTTTGCTTAACTACAATTTCTGTATCTAATTTTTTACCTTTTCTACGGGCATTATAATCAATAAGCGCATCGGCAAATTTGGTGTAGTCATTGTTTATTTTTACAAACTCTCTGTAATAAGTACTTAACAGTAATGGAGCAGTAAATTTTGACATTGAATTTTCAACAAGCTTTTCTAAAAAATCTTCAATAGGTTCGCCTAAAATTACAATCTCATCGAGTACTAAATCCTGGATATCCATTAAATAAGTGCCGTCTTTCGGAAGGGCAGAAGTGCTTATTTCCAGAGGAGCATACCCTAAATAGGTTATAACGATCTTATCGGTAGACTGTGGGCAGGATAATACAAATACGCCCTCATCATTAGATACTGTACCGTATTGCTGATCCAGGGTGGTGATATTTGCATAGCCTAATGTCTCTTTAGACTGTATATCTTTAACAATACCTTTTATTTCTATATTTTGTGCTATTACGGTATTTACAATAAATAATACCAGTACTGTTAAGAGATTTTTAGCCATATTATATGATTTATTTTTTAAAGCAATCGATTATTTGGTAGGCAATTCTTAGGGCTTCGGTACCATCTTCAAGGGTAACAACCGGAGTTGTATTGTTGCTTATGGCATCGGCAAAAGTTTCGAGTTCATCCAGTATTGCATTGTTTGCTTCAACATCCGGATTCTCAAAGTAAATTTGTTTTTTAACTCCTTCAGCATTTTGAAGTATCATATCAAAATCTCCGGGAACTTCTGGAGCATCTTTCATTTTTACAACTTCGCATACTTTATCAAGAAAATCTACAGAGATATAGGCATCTTTTTGAAAGAACCTCGATTTACGCATATTTTTTAGCGAAATCCTGCTCGATGTAAGATTGGCTACACAACCATTTTCAAACTCGATACGTGCATTGGCAATATCTGGAGTATCACTGATAACCGAAACGCCACTTGCATTTATCGATTTTACTTTAGATTTTACCACACTAAGTATAGCATCGATATCGTGGATCATTAAGTCAAGCACTACAGGAACATCTGTACCGCGCGGATTAAACTCTGCTAAACGGTGCGTTTCTATAAACATCGGATTTACAATCATGTTTTTAGTCGCAATGAAAGCAGGATTAAAACGTTCTACGTGGCCAACCTGGCCTTTAATATTATGTTTTTTAGCAAGCGTGATTAGTTCTTCGGCTTCCTGTATAGTATTAGAAATAGGCTTTTCAACAAAAACATGTTTGCCTGCCTGTATTGCTTCTTTAGCACAATCAAAATGTGAAAGGGTAGGGGTAACAATATCTACTACATCTACTGCAGCAATGAGTTCACTAATGGTGTTAAACTTATGATATCCAAACTCGGCAGCGACCTTTTTTGCATTTTCGCTATTAGGATCATAAAAGCCCACAAGGTTATATTTTTGGGACTGGTTGAGCAAACGCAAATGTATCTTTCCAAGATGACCGGCGCCTAGTACTCCAACTTTTAGCATAAGAATATATTTTAAACAAAAATAACATTATTTGTTTTGATATTACAATAACACCCAATCAAAAAAAAGACCTTTATTTTGTTAGATTTTTAAATAATATAATAACTCTTTAGAGGTTGACAATGCCGTAATTGTTTTCTATTTTTACCAAAAAATAATCCCTCACCTTGAAAGATACAGCCAAACATCAAGGGCTTCGCAATCAGCTTGCAGCCATTTTGGAACAAAAAGGAATTACCGATAAAAATGTTCTTGAAGCTATTAAAAAAGTACCGCGTCACCTTTTTTTAAATTCAAGCTTCGAAGATTATGCTTATCAGGATAAGGCATTTCCTATTGGTGCAGGGCAAACTATTTCGCAGCCTTATACAGTTGCGTTTCAATCACAATTATTAGAAGTTCAAAAAGGGCATCAGGTATTAGAGATTGGTACAGGTTCGGGTTATCAGACCGCTGTACTTTGCGCAATGGGTGCCAAAGTATATAGTGTGGAAAGACAAAATGAGTTGTTTAAAAGTACCTCATTATTACTTCCTAAATTGGGGATACGTCCAAAGCATTTATCTTTTGGAGACGGTTATAAAGGATTACCCAATTATGCGCCGTTTGATAGTATAATTGTAACTGCTGGCGCACCAATGATACCAAATCCTTTATTAGCTCAATTAAAAATAGGAGGAAGGCTTGTTATACCCGTAGGTGAAGATCCTCAGATCATGACATTGCTTATTCGTAAAAACGAAACACAGTTTGAAAAGCATGAACTAGGAGAGTTCAGGTTTGTACCACTATTAGAAAATAAAAATTAAAGGCCTCAATTGAGGCCTTTAATTTTTTATTTAAATTCTTTTTTTATCCGTGCTATATCACGTTTTACATCCTGTTCTTTCATGTTCTCACGCTTATCATAGTTTTTTCGACCTCGTCCAAGACCAATTTCCAGTTTGGCTATACCTTTTTCGTTCGTAAACAATCGAAGAGGAATAATCGTAAGTCCTTTATTCTGTACACTTTTTAAAAGACTTTTAAGCTCTTTTTTATTTAGTAGCAGTTTACGCTCGCTTTTTGGGGTATGGCTAAAACTTCTGCTATAGGCGTATTCTTCAATGTTGGTATTTATTGCAAACAGCTCATGTTCATGGAATTCGCAAAAACTTTCAGCAATAGATGCCTTGCCCAAACGAATCGATTTTATCTCAGATCCGGCCAAAACAATACCTGCAGTATAGCGGTCCAGGATCTCATAATCGAACCTGGCTCTTTTATTTAGTATGTTAACCGTTTTTTGCATAAGGATTGCAAATGTAAGCACAATAGTTTAAAGGCGCAACTGTATAGTAAGTTACAATTTTTATAATTTTTCTAAAGTATAAATATTAGGTATCTGCCTCTGTGTTATTCTGTATTCTTTAAGGTTGTTTGTGTCCACTATAATAAAAAAAGTGTCTTTTTTATTTGTTACATTTACAGCATGGAAAATAGTACTTCAAAAGATCCACTCCACGGTATCACGCTTAAAAAAATACTCGAAGACCTTGTGGCTTTTTACGGGTTTGACACCCTTGGTGAATTAATAAAAATTAAGTGTTTTACAGATAACCCAAGTATTAAATCCAGCCTTACTTTCTTACGAAAAACAGATTGGGCACGTAAAAAGACAGAAGAACTATATATAAGGACTTTGCCTAAATTAAAAAATCTTCCTTAGAGGAAGATTTTAGTGTGTTATTCGGTAACTGTAATTGTTTTGGTAACCGGAGCATTTGGATCAGCGGTTTGGAATTTTAAAATATATTCTCCTGCTGTGGCTGCTTTAAAAGTATACGGTTGTGTAGCAACTTTATCTGTTAAAGGGCAATCACAACCTTCATAATCTACTAGCACTTTAATTTCTTTTGGGAAAGTATCTGTCTCAGAAAAGGTTTTGAAAACGCCACATTTTCCTAACGGAATATAATTCACATCAATAGTAATAGCTGTATTTACAGTTGTTGTATCCGGTCCTGAAACCGTTTTTACAGCAGTATATAACGATCTAAAGCAATATTGTTCATTACTGTCAGATGAACAGGCACCAACAGCTGTTATGACAATTAAAAAGGCAATGAATTTAAATTTTAATGTTTTCATGAGATTTTAATTTCTTAATAGATGTAAATTTAATAAAGAAGTTGCGTGTTGGGGGTAAATTTAAGATAATATTTCAATTGAAAAAGCAGTACTGAATTTTTCATTTTGCTTTAATGTAATTACACCTTCCTTTTCAAAAATATTTCCATTTGAATTCATTGAATCCGAATATCCCTGCCATGGTTCAATGCATAAAAAGGGTGCATCTTCCTTTGTCCATATTCCCAGATGCGGAAAATTACCTAAATCAACTCTTATGTATGGACTGTTATTCCTTACAATATCAATATAATTGGACGCTGTACTTTTAAAGATTAAGGCATCATTTTTAAACAAATTGTATGATAATGGTAACTCTTTATTATCTAGAGGAATTTCTATTGTTTTATCAGACAAAAGCCCGTTTTCCAGTTGCGTACTTATTAAGGTTTCGTCTTTTTCAAATATAAGGCTATAGTCGCTAAAATTACCGGGTAACGCAAACGCAGGATGTGCCCCAATAGTAAAAGGCATATTGTCTTTTCCGATGTTAATTACTGAATACTCTAAAGATAAAGTAGCATCTTGTAGAGTATATTTCAATTCCAATTGAAATTCAAATGGATAAACTTTAAGGGTATTTTGATTTGAGGTCAATAAAAAGGTAACACTTTCATTACTCTGTTCTTTGATAGCAAATTCATTATCGCGGGCAAAACCATGTCGGGATAAGTTATATTCCTTACTGTAGTATTGGTAAGTATTGTTTTTAAGTGTGCCAACAATTGGAAATAATATAGGTGAATGCTTTTCCCAAAATTCTGGGTTTCCATCCCACATATATTCTTTTCCGTTGCGTTTTAAAGAAGTAAGTTCTGCACCTTTTGGGTTAATACTAACAGTTAATTGTTGATTTTCAATTATAATATTCAAAGCAGGAATTTTAAAATGATGTTTGTCAAAGTTACTATTTTCTTAATTTATAGACAGGGTACAAATTATGTATGCTTTCTTGTGAATCCAGTGTTTACAGTCTTTGAAAAAAACACATAATATAAAGACTACAAATAAAAACAAAAGTAAAAGTTATATAGTCATAAAGTTTTATAATATAACAGTTTAAATGCGGAAATTGTATCGTGTTTTTAATGAAAGTCTAACAATAATCGTAATTATATATGAAACCACTTTACTATCTTTTCTTGTTAATTGCTCTTATTTTTCTTGGTTATCTTTTTATAAACGATTTTAATTTTGATAATATAAGTTTTAGCAATTATCTTATTAATATTTTATTTATCATGCTGTTATCTTTTATGTTTGTAGGTATTGCTGCCTATATAATTATAAGTAAAAGAAAAAAACAGAATAAAGGGGTACAAACCATCCGCCAATATTATCAGTACAAAAGTGCTCGTTAAATATATATCGGGTATTTATGAAAACACCCCGCCATAATATAATGACGGGGTGTTTTTGTGAAAAATATTTCAGGTTTTATTCGTTGGAAACTAAATCGGTTTGATTTCTAAAAACTAGGTTTCCATCAAAATTATCAAGTAATATAATACTATCTGTAGTTACTTTACCCGAAAGTATTTGTTTAGACAACTCATTCATAACTTCCTTCTGGATAACACGTTTTACAGGACGAGCCCCAAAATCTGGGTCATAACCTTTTTTAGCAAGGTAGTCTATAGCTTCCGGAGTAGCATCCAGTGTAATGTTTTGCTGCGCTAATAATCGAGTTACCGATTTTATTTGCAAGCCAACAATTTCTTTAATGTTATCGGCACTCAGCGGAGTGAACATTACAATATCATCAATACGGTTAATAAACTCCGGGCGAACCGTTTGTTTCAATAAGCCCAGTACTTCTACTTTGGCGGCTTCAATAGCACCTTCAACATCGCCTTTAAGCGTTTCAAATTTTTCCTGTATAATGCTGCTTCCCATGTTAGAAGTCATAATTATAATAGTGTTCTTAAAGTCGGCTACACGTCCTTTATTGTCTGTAAGACGACCTTCGTCCAATACCTGTAACAGTATATTAAATGTATCCGGGTGCGCTTTTTCAATTTCATCCAATAATACTAC
>RCUH01000553.1_pt1 | contig 36587 bp, 30 predicted proteins | sample 2166191 | NCBI WGS metagenome assembly RCUH01 (sample SAMN09932848, study PRJNA488358) | compost metagenome | feature: garden; material: soil; isolation source: compost soil in an enriched community after 214 h of incubation | place: Germany: Experimental Botanical Garden Goettingen | collected... | reverse complement strand
GTGCTGCTGGCCATGGGCGTCTATCAAGCCCGCACCCTGGCCGTTCCCGGTCGCGGGTCTGATGATACGGTCGCCGCCCTCGACTTCCTGATCGCCCAGAACCGCGTCGACTGCGGCGACGCTCCCGACGCTTACGCCCCTCATGCGGCCGGTCGCGACGTCGTCGTCGTCGGCGGCGGCGACACGGCCATGGACTGCGTCCGCACCGCCGTCCGTCAGGGCGCGAACAGCGTCGTCTGCCTGTATCGCCGCGACCGCGAAAACATGCCCGGCTCGGCCCGCGAGGTGCAGAACGCCGAGGAAGAAGGCGTCCGCTTCGAATGGCTGGGCGCGCCCAAGGCCCTGATGTCCAAGGGTGATGCGGTGACGGCCGTCCGCGCCCAGCGCATGGCCCTGACCGAGGCCTCCCCCGGCGGCCGCCGCAACATCGCACCCGTGGCCGGCTCCGACTTCGATCTGCCCGCCGATCTGGTGATCGAGGCCCTGGGCTTCGAGCCTGAAGCCTTCGCCGAACAACTCGACGCAGGCCTCGGCCTCACCAAGTGGAACACCCTGCAGGTGGCGCGCGGCGGTTTCGCCACCACCCTGCCCGGCGTGTTCGCCGCCGGAGACGCCGTGCGCGGCGCCTCCCTCGTCGTCTGGGCCGTGCGCGACGGCCAGGACGCCGCCGCCGAAATCGACCGTTACCTGCGCGCGCGTACCGAGGAAGCCGCGGCATGACCGACGCATCGCAACAGAACTGGCTGACCCAGTACGAAGAGAACCGCGCCCGTCTGATCGAGGGCGGCGCCTATGACCCGTCGTCGGAACGCGACGCCTGCGGCGTGGGTCTGGTCTGCGCCATCGACGGCAAGCCGCGCCGCGAGATCGTCGAGATGGCCATCAAGTCGCTGAAGGCCGTGGCCCACCGCGGCGCGGTCGACGCCGACGGCCTGTCCGGCGACGGCGCCGGCATCATGATCGAACTGCCCCAGGCCTTCTTCGCGGCCCAGGTGCGCGCCGTCGGCCAGACCCTGCGCCCCGGCCCCATCGCGGTCGGCCAGGTCTTCCTGCCGCGCACCGACCTGGGCGCCCAGGACCACGCCCGCGCCATCGTCGAGACCGAGGCCATCCGTTCGGGCTTCTACATCTACGGCTGGCGCCAGACGCCGATGGACCTGTCCGTCGTCGGCGTCCGCGCCGACGCCACCCGGCCCGAGATCGAGCAGATCATGCTGGCCGCGCCGGAAGGCATGGAGATCGAGGAACTGGAGCGCGAGCTCTTCCTGTGTCGCCGCCGCATCGAAAAGGCGGTGCAGGCGTCCGGCCTGAACGGCTTCTACCTCTGTTCCCTGTCGGCCCGCTCCATCGTCTACAAGGGCATGGTCCGCGCCGAGCTGCTGGGCCAGTTGTATCACGACCTGAACGACCCCACCGTCGTCGCCGGCTACGCCGTCTTCCACCAGCGCTACTCGACCAACACCTTCCCCGAGTGGAAGCTGGCCCAGCCCTTCCGCATGCTGGCCCACAACGGCGAAATCAACACGCTTCAGGGCAATCTGAACTGGATGCGCAGCCACGAGATCCGCATGGCGGCCTCGGCCTTCGGCGACCGCGACCATGAGGTCAAGCCGGTGGTCCAGCCGGGCGGCTCGGACTCGGCGGCGCTGGACAATGTGTTCGAGGTTCTGGTCCGCGCCGGACGTCCCGCCCCCCTGGCCAAGGCCCTGCTGGTGCCCGAGGCCTGGTCCTCGGACGACGTGGTGATGAAGCCCGAGCACCGCGCCCTCTACGCCTATTGCAATGCGGTGATGGAGCCGTGGGACGGTCCCGCCGCCCTGTGCGCCGTCGATGGCCGCTGGGTTGTCGCCGGCAAGGACCGCAACGGCCTGCGGCCGCTCCGCGCCGTCGAGACCGTGGACGGCCTGCTGCTGGCGGGCTCGGAAGCCGGTCTGGTTCCCCTGCCCGAGGGCCGGGTCAAGCGCCGCCTGCACATCGGCCCCGGCAAGCTGATCGCCGTCGATCTGAAGCACGGCCGCCTCTACGACGAGCATGAGGCCGTCGACGCCCTGGCCGCCGCCCAGCCCTATTCGGACTGGCTCGACAACATGGTCGATCTGGAACCCATCATCGGTCCTGGCCCCGAGCCCCGCGCCGCTGTCGGCGAGGCCCTGATCCGCCGCCAGATCGCCGCCGGTTTCAGCCGCGAGGATCTGGACCTGCTGCTGGACGCCCTGGTCCGCGACGGCAAGGAGGCCGTGGGTTCGATGGGCGACGACGCCCCGCCCGCCGTCCTGTCCAGCCTGCCGCGCCCCCTGGCCCACTACTTCCGCCAGAACTTCAGCCAGGTCACCAACCCGCCCATCGACCCCCTGCGCGAAGCCGGGGCCATGAGCCTGAAGACCCGCTTCAAGAACCTGGGCAACATCCTGGCCCAGGACGAGGCCCAGACCGAGGTCTTCGTGCTGGACAGCCCGGTCCTGACCACCGGCATGTATCAGCGCCTGCTGGGCGTCATCGCCGACGGCTCGACCACGGTGATCGACTGCACCTATCCGCTGCCGGCTGAGGGCGACCGCCCCGGCGCGGGCCTGCGTCAGGCCCTGGACCGCATCCGCGACGAGGCCGAGGCCGCCGCCCGCGAAGGCGCCACCCTGATCGTCCTGACCGACGAGCACGCCTCGGCCGAGCGTCTGGCCGCGCCGATGATCCTGGCCACGGCGGGGACCCATGGCCGCCTGATCGCGGCGGGCCTGCGCACCTATTGCTCGCTGGTGGTCCGTTCGGCCGAGACCCTGGACCCGCACGCTTTCGCCGTTCTGGTCGGGGTCGGCGCCACCGCCGTCAATCCGTGGCTGGCGCAGGAGCTGTTCCAGGACCGTCTGGATCGCGGCGCCTATCCGGGCCTGACGCTTCACGACGCCTGCCTCAACTACAAGCACGGCATCGAAGCCGGCCTGCTGAAGGTGCTGGCGCGCAAGGGCATCAGCATCATCTCCGCCTATCGCGGCGGCTGCGAGTTCGAGGTTCTGGGCCTGTCCCGCGCCCTGGCCGCCGAGTTCTTCCCCGGCGCCCCGTCGCGCATCTCCGGCATCGGCCTGGCCGGTCTGGAGCAGGCGGCGCTCAAGCGCCACACGCTGGCGTTCGGCGCGGCGGTCCCCTCTCCCTCGATGGGCGGCTTCTTCCGCATCCGTGCGGGCGGAGAGGCCCACGCCCATGACGCCAGGACCATCCACCTGCTGCAGGATGCGGTGAACCGCGGCGACTTCAAGCGCTTCAAGCAATACTCCGCCGCCGTTCGCGAACAGCCGGACCTGGCCCTGCGCGACCTGCTGGACTTCAAGGAGGGCCTGACCCCTGTCCAGTTGCACGAGGTCGAGAGCGTCTCGGACATCCGCCGCCGCTTCCTGTCCCAGGCCATGTCGCTCGGCGCCCTCAGCCCTGAGGCGCACGAGACCCTGAACATCGCCATGAACCGGATGGGCGCGCGCGCCGTCTCCGGCGAGGGCGGCGAGGACCCGGCGCGCTACGTCCCGCGCCCGAACGGCGACAACGCCAACTCGGCGGTCAAGCAGGTGGCCTCGGGCCGTTTCGGCGTCACCGCCGAATATCTGAACCAGTGCCGCGAGATCGAGATCAAGGTGGCGCAAGGCGCCAAGCCCGGCGAGGGCGGCCAGCTGCCCGGCTTCAAGGTCACGGAGTTCATCGGCCGGATGCGCCACGCCGTTCCCGGCACGACGCTCATCAGCCCCCCGCCGCACCACGACATCTATTCGATCGAGGACCTGGCCCAGCTGATCTACGACCTCAAGGCGATCAATCCCGACGCCAAGGTCACGGTCAAGCTGGTCTCGGCCACCGGCATCGGCGCCATCGCCTCGGGCGTGGCCAAGGCCAAGGCCGACGCCATCCTGATCGCCGGCCACAACGGCGGCACGGGCGCCTCGCCGCAGACCTCGGTCAAGCACGCGGGGATGCCGTGGGAGATCGGCCTGGCCGAGGCGCATCAGGTCCTCAGCCTGAACCACCTGCGCTCGTCGGTCAGCTTGCGCGCCGACGGCGGCATCCGCACGGGCCGGGACGTGGTCATGGCCGCCCTGCTGGGGGCCGAGGAATACGGCATCGGCACCTCGGGCCTGATCGCCATGGGCTGTCTGATGGTGCGTCAGTGCCATTCCAACACCTGCCCCGTCGGCGTCTGTTCGCAGGACGAGCGCCTGCGCGCCAAGTTCACCGGCACGCCGGAGAAGGTGGTCAACCTCTTCACCTTCATCGCCGAGGAGGTTCGCGAAATCCTGGCCTCCATCGGCGCGCGCACGATTGACGAGATCGTCGGCCGCACCGACCTGCTGCGTCAGACGCGCCGCGGCGGTTCGCATCTGGACGACCTGGACCTCAACCCCCTGCTGATGAAGGTCGACGTCGACCGTCCCGGCCGCTGGGCCGACAAGGTCCGCCGCCCGGTGCCCGACAGCATCGACGCCCTGGTGCTGAAGGACGCCGCCGCCTTCCTTGAGCGCGGCCAGACGCTGGAACTGTCCTATCCGCTGAACAACACCCAGCGCACCGCCGGGGCCGGCGTGTCGTCGGCCATCGTCCGCCGCTTCGGCCCGGAGGGTCCGCAGGGCCGTCTGAAGCTGAAACTGGAAGGCATCGCCGGTCAGAGCTTCGGCGCCTTCGGGGCCAAGGGCCTGATCCTCGACGTCACGGGCGAGGTCAACGACTACGTCGGCAAGGGCCTGTCGGGCGCCGACATCCACGTCCGCCCCTATGAGTGGCGCGCCGACCAGCAGGTCTGCGGCAACACCACCCTGTATGGCGCCACCTCCGGTCGTCTGTTCGTGGCGGGGGCGGCGGGCGAACGCTTCGCCGTCCGCAACTCCGGCGCCGAAGCCGTGGTCGAGGGCCTGGGCGCCCACGGCTGCGAATACATGACCGGCGGCCGCGTGGTCGTCCTCGGCGCCGTCGGCTGGAACCTGGCGGCGGGCATGAGCGGCGGCGAGCTGTTCGTGCTCGACGCCGACGGTCGCGCGGCCCAGGCCCTGAACGGCGACCTGGCCGGCATCGGTCGCATCGACGCCGAGGCCGAAACCCGCCTGAAGGCCCTGGTCGAGGCCCACGCCACCGCCACCGCCTCGCCCCTGGCCCGGCGCATTCTGGCCGACTGGTCGACGTTCGCGCCCCGCTTCGTCCGCATCGTCCCCAAGACTGTCCTCGCCGCCGAGGCTCTCAACACCGACGTCAGGCTGGCCCAACCGGCCTGACGTCGCCCTTCCTTTTCGCCCGCGTCTTCTCCCCGAGACCTTCATGAACCCATCGACGATCACCAAGGCCGCAGCATTCTGTTGCGGCCTTTTCGCCTTTGCGCTTTCGGCGCCCGCCCTGGCTGCGGCGCCCCCCGATCTGCTGGCGCATCAGGTCCCGCTGGCGCTGGACGGCGCGGGCACGGCCTGGATTCTGACCTCGACGGCCCTGGTGCTGATGATGACCCTGCCGGGTCTGGCCCTCTTCTACGGCGGCATGGTTCGGAAGAAGAACCTGATCGCCACCATCGCCCATTCGACGGCGGCCATGGCCATCGTCACCGTCCTCTGGTTCGTCGCCGGCTACACCCTGTCCTTCGGGACCAGCGGCGCGGCCACCAACGGCTTCGTCGGCGGGGTTCAGGCCCTCTTCCTCAACGGCGTCGGGGTCAAGACGGCCCACGCCCTGACCCCCGGCCTGCCCGAGTTCCTGTGGATCGGCTATCAGCTGACCTTCGCCATCATCACCCCGGCCCTGATCGCGGGCGCCTTCGCCGAGCGGATCAAGTTCTCGGCCAGCGTCCTCTTCTTCACCCTGTGGCACCTGATCGTCTATGCGCCGATCTGCCATCAGGTCTGGGGCGGCGGCTGGATGGGCGAGCTAGGCGTGCTCGACTTCGCCGGCGGCGCCGTGGTCCACGTCAACGCGGGCGTGGCCGGTCTGGTCTGCGCCATCGTTCTGGGTCCGCGCCACGGCTGGGGCCGGGACAACATGGCCCCGCACAACCTGGCCTTCACCGCCATCGGCACCGGGTTGCTGTTCGTCGGCTGGATGGGCTTCAACGGCGGCTCGGCCGCGGGCGCCAATGAGATCGCCGCCGTCGCCGTCTTCAACTCCCTGCTGGCCCCCGCCGCCGCCGCCGTCGGCTGGATCGCGGTGGAGTGGACGTTGAAGAAAAAGCCGACCCTGCTGGGCCTGCTGACCGGCGTGGTCGCCGGCCTGGTCGCCATCACTCCCGCCGCCGGCTTCGTCGACCCGAAGGGCGCCTTCCTGATCGGCCTGATCTCGGGTCCTATCGCCTATGTCGGCGCGGTCTGGCTGAAACACAAGCTCAAGTATGACGACAGCCTCGACGCCTTCGGGGTGCACGGCATCGCCGGCATCGCCGGGGCCCTGCTGACCGGCGTCTTCGCCAACGCCGCCATCAACCCCGCCGCCGAAGGGGCCACCCTGTGGAAGCAGGCCATCGGTCTGGGCGGCGCCATGCTGTGGAGCGCCGTCGGAACCTTCGTGGTGCTGATGATCTGCAAATACACCGTCGGCCTGCGCGTCGAGAAGGAGGCAGAGATAGAGGGCCTCGACTACAGCCAGCACGGCGAGGCCATGCACTAGGCGATTCCGACAGGGCGGCGGAGGCGTGAAGCTTTCCTCGCCCCTCTGCGTTCCGATGGCATGAGCGCACGCGGCGAACTGGACACCTATCAGGCCAAGCGGAACTTCGGGGTCACGCCCGAGCCGAAGGGCCGCAAGGCGAAGGCCCGCCAGACGGGCCTGCGCTATCTGATCCAGCGCCACGCCGCGTCGCGTCTGCACTACGATTTCCGCCTCGAGCATGACGGGGTGCTCAAGTCGTGGGCCGTCACGAAAGCCCCGTCGCGCGACCCCCACGTCAAACGACTGGCGGTCGAGGTCGAGGACCATCCCCTCGACTACGGCGACTTCGAGGGAACGATTCCCGCCGGCAACTACGGCGCCGGCACGGTGCAGCTCTGGGACGTGGGCGAATGGGCGCCCCAGGAGCCCAATCTCGATGCGGCCTTCAAAAAGGGCGTGGTCAAGCTGACCCTTGAGGGCGAACGGCTGAAGGGCGGTTGGGCCCTGATCCGGCTCAAGTCCGACCGGGGCAAGCCGTCCAAAAGGGCCAACTGGCTGCTGGTCAAGGAGAAGGACGCGCACGCCGTCGACGGCGAGGGCGACGCCCTGGCCGAGATCGACGCCTCGATCACCACCGGCCGCAGCCTGGCGGAAATCGCCGAGGGCGAGACTCAATGGACCGCCTCCAAACCCACCGGCCGCAAGGCCCCGCCGAAGCCCAAACCCTCGAAGGCCGCCCGGCCCGTCGCCCGCCCCCACGCCTTCGTCCCCATCCAGCTGTGCAAGGTCGCCGACCATCCGCCCTCGGCGCCGGGCTGGGCGCATGAGATCAAGTTCGACGGCTACCGCATCCAGATCGCCGTCGGCCATGGCCGCGCGACCTTGCGCACCCGCAAGGGTCTGGACTGGACCGAGCGTTTCCCCGAACTGGCCGCCGACGCCGCCCTCTGGCCCGACGGCGTGCTGGACGGCGAGCTGTGCGCGATTGACGCGCACGACATGCCGGACTTCTCGGCCTTGCAGACCGCCATATCGGACGGGCGGACCGAGCGGCTGGTCTATTTCGCCTTCGACCTCCTGTTCGACGGACCGGAAGATCTGCGCGCCCTGCCCCTGTCCCACCGAAAGGCCAGGCTTCAGGCCCTGATCGACCGCACGCCCAGGGCCGCCGCCACGCGCCTGCGCTACGTCAAGCACTTCGGCGCCAGCGGTCAGGCCATTCTGGAAAGCGCCTGCCGCATGGATCTGGAGGGGGTCATCTCCAAGAAGCTGGACGCCCCCTATCGCGCAGGCCGTTCGACGTCCTGGGTCAAGTCCAAGTGCCGGGGCCGTGACGAGGTGGTCATCGGCGGCTGGTCGTCCGAGGGGGGGACCCGCTTTCGCTCCCTGCTGGTCGGGGTCAAGACAAGAGGCGGCCTGCGCTATCTGGGCCGCGTCGGCACGGGCTATTCCGCGGCCCTGATCAAGACCTTGCTGCCCGCTCTGAAGGCCGCCGCCGTCGACCGCTCGCCCTTCGTCGGCCCCGATGCGCCCGAGGCCGCAAAAGACATTCACTGGACCGCGCCCGCCCTGGTCGCCGAAATCGCGCACGGCGGTTACACCGAAGCGGGATCGCTCCGTCAGGCCGCTTTCAAGGGTCTGCGCGAGGACAAGGCGCCGTCCGACGTGACCGACGCCCCGCGCGCACCGACGCCCGTCAGGACCGCCGCCCCGAAGTCCGGCAAGCTGATCGTCGCCGGGGTCGCCGTCTCCCATCCCGACAAGGTGCTGTGGCCGGGCTTTGAGGGCCGCCCGCCGATCACCAAGGGCGATCTGGTCCGCTATTACGAGACCGCCGCCGCGCGCCTGCTGCCGCATCTGATGGACCGCCCCGTCTCCATCATCCGCGCGCCGGACGGGGTTACCGGCGAAACCTTCTTCCAGCGCCACGCCATGGCCGGCCACAGCCCCCGGCTCAAGCTGATCGACGTGCGGGAGCGCAAGCCCTATGTCGCCGTCGTCGACGTCGGCGGCCTGGTCGCCGTCGGCCAGTCCGGCGGACTGGAGCTGCATCCCTGGGGCTGCAAGCCCGGCGATCCAGAGACCCCGGATCAGATCACCTTCGACCTCGACCCCGATGAGGGGCTCGACTTCGACGACGTCATCGCCGCCGCCCTGTTGCTGAAACCCCGGCTCGAAGCGCTCGGCCTGACGCCCTTCGTCAAGACCACCGGCGGCAAGGGCCTGCATGTCGTGGTCCCGATCAAGGCCGACGCCCGCAGCCGCGTCGAATGGGATGCGGCCAAGGCCTTCGCCAAGACCGCGTCGGAGGCGATGAAGGCCGACCACCCCGACCGTTTCACCACCACCCTGGCCAAGAAGGCGCGGGGCGGAAAAATCTTCCTCGACTACCTGCGCAACGGTCGCATGGCCACCGCCGTCGCGCCCTGGTCGCCGCGCGCCCGCCCGGGCGCGGGCATCGCCTTCCCCCTGTCATGGGATCAGGTGAAGCCGGGGCTCGACCCCGGGGCCTTCAATCTTTGGACCGCCGCCGAGCTGTTGCAGACGCCCGATCCGTGGGCGGAGTTTCGCGCCTCGGCCGCCTCGCTGAAGCCTGCCATCCGCAAGCTGGGCTAGGCTCTCAGACGCTCGGCCAGGAAGTCGACGAAGACCCGCACCCGCGCCGGGGTGTTGGCGCCGCCGACGAAGACCGCATGGGTGTTCTCCACGTCGCCGGGATTGAAATCCTCCAACAGGGCAACCAGCCGCCCGGCGGCGATGGCGTCGGCCACGCTGAAGGCCCCGACCCGGGTGACGCCCACCCCGTCCGCCGCCAGCTGGCCCAGGGTTTCGCCGTTGTTAGCCTCGATGCCGCCTTGCACCGTCAGACGGAACTCCTGCCCGTCGCGCACGAAGGGCCAGACCGGCTCGGCGCGACGGAAGTTGAAGTTCAGGCAGTTGTGAGCGTGCAGATCCTCCGGGACCCTCGGTGTTCCCCGGCGCGCCAGATAACCGGGCGAAGCGACGATGACGCGCCGCGTCTGACTGATCTTGCGCGCCGTCAGCCCGCTGTCGTCCAGCGGGCCCGAGCGCACGCCCACGTCCGCCTGCCCTGCGGCGATGTCGACCACCGCATCGGTCAGGTTGATGTCGACCAGGATATGCGGATAGCGCGCGGTGAAGTCGCCCAGCAGGGGCACGACGTGCAGTCGCCCGTGCGATTGGGACACGCTGACCCGCAGCCGCCCGCGCGGCGCGCCCTGATCGGCGATGGCCTGCTCGGCGTCGTCCAGATCGGTCAGGATGCGTCGCGCCGCCTGCAGATAGGCCTCGCCCTCGGCCGTCAGGGTCAGGCTGCGCGTGGTGCGGATCATCAGCCGCACCCCCAGCCGCGCCTCGGTCCGCGCCACGGTGCGGCTTACCGCCGAGGGCGTCAGCTTCAGTTCCCGCGCCGCCGCCGAGAAGCCGCCCGTCCTCGCCGCCGCCTCGAACACCGCCAGTTCGCCCGCGCGATTGACCGCGATTTCACCCACTCGTGCCTCCAGCGCAAAGATGTTTCGCTGGATCCAGCCCTACTCCTTGCGCCCCACCTGCGCCACCTGTTCGCTCGAAACAAGACAGGCCCCCTCCCCATGAAGCTCAATCCTCCTCTCCTGGCCCTCGCGGTCGGCGCCTTCGGCATCGGCGTCACCGAGTTTGCGCCCATGGGCATGCTGCCCGTCATCGCCGGCGACCTGGGCGTCTCTATCCCGGCCGCGGGCCTGCTGGTCAGCGCCTACGCCTTCGGCGTGCTGGTCGGCGCGCCGTTGATGACCCTGACCACCGGCCGCGTGCCGCGCCGGACCCTGCTGATCGGCCTGATGGGGATCTTCACCCTGGGCAATCTGCTGTCGGCCGTCGCTCCTGAATACTGGAGCCTGATGGCGGCGCGGGTGGTGACCTCGTTCAACCACGGCGCCTTCTTCGGCGTGGGCTCCATCGTCGCGGCCGGCGTGGTGGCGCCGAACAGGCGCGCGGGCGCGGTGGCGGCCATGTTCATGGGCTTGACCATCGCCAACATCACTGGCGTGCCCCTGGCTGCCTGGGCTGGCGAGACCCTGGGCTGGCGCGCCTCCTTCTGGGGCATCGCCGGGCTGGGCGCCCTCGCCATGATCGCCCTGCGTCTGACCCTGCCGCACGGCAAGGTCGAGACGGCGACTGACGGCGGCGCCATGAAGGCCGAACTGGCGGTGCTGAAGCGCGGCCCGGTGCTGGCGGCCCTGGCCCTGACGGTCATCGGCTCCAGCGCCATGTTCACCGTCTTCACCTACATCGCCCCGATCCTGAAGGAACAGACCCTGGCCTCCAGCGCCTTCGTCACCGCCATGCTGGTCGTCTATGGCGTCGGTCTGACGGTGGGCAACTGGCTGGGCGGGCGCTTCGCCGACAGGTCGGTGGACCGCACCCTGATCGTCACCCTCGGCGCCCTGGCCGCCCTGCTGGTCCTGTTCGCCGTCGTCATGCCGTGGCAGGCGCCCGCCGCCGTGGTCATCTTCCTGTGGGGCGTGGCCAGCTTCGCCCTTGTGCCGCCGCTGCAGATGCGGGTGATGACCGCCGCCAGTGACGCGCCCAACCTGGCCTCAGCCATGAACATCGGCGCCTTCAACCTGGGCAACGCCATCGGCGCAGCCCTGGGCGGCGCGGTCATCGGCCTCAACCTCGGCTATCCGGCCGTGGCCCTGGCCGGGGCGGCGATGGCGGGCTCGGGTCTGATCCTGGTCCTGCTGCTGGTCCGCCGCGAGGCCCGCACGGTGGCGGCGGCCTCACCCGCCCGCTGCTAGATCAAAAGACGGTCCCTTCCTCGCCCGAAGAAGGGACCGCTTCACCGCTTTGGTGCTAGGCTTGGTGTTTGCGGATCAAGGACACTTCCATGGCGGGCCTCAAGGACAAGCGCGGCTTCATCGACAAGGACCGTCTGGACCTGTCCGAGCGTCAGGCCGTCGAATACTGGATGAAGCGCTGGGGCGTGACCAGGGACCAGATCACCGCCGCCCATCGCAAGGTCGGGCGCATGACCAGGGACATCGCCGCCGAACTGGGCAAGAAGCGCTGATCAGCCGGCCTTCTTCTTCGGCGCGGCCTTCCTGGCGGCGGCTTTGGCAGGCGGCGCCTTCGAGGCAGATCCCTTCAGGCTGGCCTTCAGCGCCGCCATCAGGTCGATGACATTGGTGTCGTCGGGTTCGGCCACGGCCACCACGCCCTTGCCGCCCGCCTGCTTGGCCTTGATCATTTCCTTCAGGGCTTCGTCATAGCCGTCGTGGAAGCGGGTCGGATCGAACGCCGCCTCCTTCTGGCCGATGATGCGGGCGGCGATCTCGACCATGTCCTTGTCCGCCTTGACCGCCGGAATGTCGTCAAAGAAGTCGTCGGCGTCGCGCACCTCGTCGTGGGCGCGCAGGGTATAGGCGACCAGACCCTTGCCGTGGACCTCCAGCGCCAGTTGCCGCTCCTTGCCGCGCAGCACCAGCTGGCCAAGCGCGATCTTGCCCGCCGTCTTCATCGCTTCGCGGATCACGGCGAAGGCTTCGACCCCGACGCCCTTTTCCGGCACGACATAGAAGGGGTCGTCCCAATAGAGCCGGTCGATGTCCGCCTCGTCGACGAACTGGTCGATGGCGATCGTCTTCGTGCTTTCCAGCTTCACCTTGTCGAAGTCGGCCTCGTCGAACAGGACGTACTCGTCCTTGGACACCTCATAGCCCTTCACCAGATCGGACCGCTCGACCGGCCCCGTATCCGGGTCCGTCGTCACCATGCGGATGCGGTTGTTCGTCGCCGGATTGATCAGGTGGAAGCGCACGTCGCTCGCGCTGCTTGTCGCCGTATAGAGCGCGACCGGACAGGTCACGAGCGACAGCTTCAGATGTCCCTGCCAGGTGGGTCGCGCAGCCATGGTTCGGTCCTCCAGTTCTCCTCAACGAGCCCCTGAGGGATTCGTTCAGACCAGAGCCCGCTGGCTCGTCCGGCAGAAGCGCGTCATCATCATCCAATGCGCTGGATCGCCCGCCTGTATCATCTGCATGCCGCCCTTTGGCTGGGGCTGGCCGCCCTGGTCGCGGGCGTCGCCATGACCCCCGCCGATTGGGACTGGCCGACGCGGATCGCAGCGGGATGGGGCGCGGGCGCCGCAGTCTTCCTGATCCTGACCTTCGTCCGACTCACGCGCGCCCGGTCGGTCGAGGACATTCGCAAGCGGGCCGCCGAGATGGATCAGGCGGGCGGCGCGGTCCTGCCGCTCAGCCTGCTGGCGGCCGCGGCCAGCGTCCTCATCATCGTGATGGAGGCGGCGGGCGGCGGCCGGCCGTCAGCGGCCTCCGCCCTCTTCTCCGTCGCCGTCATCGTCCTGTCCTGGCTGTTCGTGCACGTCATCTTCACCCTGCATTACGCACATGAATTCTACGCCCCTGCCGACACAGGAAAAGGCGATCGACAGGGCCTGATCTTTCCCGGCGAGGATGACGCCGACTACTGGGACTTTCTGCACTTCGCCCTGATCATCGGCGTCGCCAACCAGACCGCCGACATTCAGATCAGCAGTCAGAAGCTCCGCCGCATCGCCACCCTGCACAGCCTGGTGGCCTTTCTGTTCAATACGGTGATCCTGGCCCTGGCGGTCAATATGGCGGTGAGCCTCCTGGGCTAGCCCGCCGCCTTGCGCTCATCAAAGGCCAGCCGCGCCGCCTCGATGCGATCCAGGTTCTTCTCCGCCCAGGTCCACACCCCGCAGAAGGCCTCGGCCAGGGTTACGCCCAGATCGGTGAGTCGGTATTCGACGCGCGGCGGGATCACCGGGTGCACCGTCCGCACCACCAGGCCGTCGCGCTCCATCTGACGCAGGGTCTGGGTCAACATCTTCTGGCTGATGCCGCCGACCCGTTCGCCGACACGGCTGAAGCGCTGCTCGCCGTGCTGCTCCAGCACCTCAAGAATCAGCATGGTCCACTTGTCGGCCACGTGGCCGATGACCTCGTTGACCAGGGCCTCGACGCGCGGATCGGCCGGCGCGTCACTATGGGGCGGTGAGATTCTTGCGGGCGGGTAGGCCGTCATATCCAAATCTTCCCGGAAGGTAAGTATGGCGGCTTCTGGTGCCTACTTTCGATTGGAGAGTATAGCTCATAACTGGGCCTCGGCGTGAATGCGCACGCCGAAGGAGCCCGACATGAAGATCACCGGCAACACCATCCTGATCACCGGCGGCGGCAGCGGCATCGGCCGCGCCCTGGCCGACAGCCTGCACGCCCGCGGCAATCGCGTCATCATCACCGGGCGTCGTGAGGCGCCGCTGAAGGCCGTCGCCGCCGCCAACCCCGGCATGGCCTGGGCGACGCTGGACATGGAGGACGCCGCCGCCATTCGCACGTTCGCCGACCGGGTCGTGCAGGAGCACCCCGACCTCAACGTCGTCGTCAACAACGCCGGGGTCATGAAGCCCGAGGTCCTGACCGCCGAGCCCTTCTCGCTGGAGACGGCCGAGACCACCATCGCCACCAACCTGCTGGGTCCGATCCGGCTGACCATGGCCCTGTTGCCGCATCTGCGGGCCCGGCCGGCCTCGACGGTCATCACCGTCACTTCAGGCCTCGCCTTCATCCCTCTGGTCGCCACGCCGACCTACAACGCCGCCAAGGCCGCCATCCATTCCTGGACCCAGTCCTTGCGCACCCAGTTGGCCGACACCTCGGTCGAGGTGCTGGAGCTGGCGCCGCCGGCGGTCGCCACCGACCTCATGCCCGGCCATGCGCAGAACCCCGCCTCCATGCCGCTGGCCGACTACACGGCCGAGGTGATCGGCCTGATCGAACGCGGCGAAACCCCGCGCGGCGAGATCCTGGTCGAACGGGTCAAACCTCTGCGCCGCGCCGAGATCGACGGGAACTACGAACAGATTTACGCCGCCCTGAACGGCCTCGCCTGAGTCTGAACAGTCAAGGCGGTGAGCCGGCCGCCTTGACTTGGCCTTTATTGAGGCCCATCTGCACTGCATCGCACCATGCGATGGCCGGCTTCCTGCAACGCGTGTGGGTCTTCCTCCCCGAAGACCTGATTGCAGACGCAGCCGGCAAGACCTCAGAGTCATTACGTCGTCCGGACACGCGGGGCGACGCCCCGATCCACCCCGACGGCTTCATTCCGAAGCTCTATCGGGACTGGCGGAGCGTCTCACTCTTGTTGCGTGCGATCAGAAGGCTCCGCCTTCTCGACCCGACGCACGCGGGGACACGCTTCGTCGCCAGCGAAAGACGTTCCGTGAGCAATATCACTTTTGAATCCATGGGCCTGAACAAGGCCCTCCTCCAGGCCCTGGACGCCACCGGCTATACGACGCCGACGCCGATCCAGGCCAAGGCCATCCCCGACGTCATGCTGGGCAAGGACCTGCTCGGCATCGCCCAGACCGGCACCGGCAAGACCGCCGCCTTCGCCCTGCCGATCCTGCATCGCCTGGCCGAGAACCGCATCGCGCCCAAGCCGCGCACCACGCGCGCCCTGATCCTGTCGCCTACCCGCGAACTGGCCACCCAGATCGCCGACAGCTTCAAGCAGTACGGCGCCCACCTGGGCTTCCGCGTCGCCGTCATCTTCGGCGGCGTCAAGTACGGGCCGCAGGAACGCGCCCTGCAACAGGGCCTGGACATCCTGGTCGCCGCCCCGGGCCGCCTGCTGGACCACCTGCAACAGAAGACGCTGGACCTCAGCTCGACGGAAATCTTCGTCCTCGACGAAGCCGACCAGATGCTGGACCTGGGCTTCATCAAGCCCATCCGTCAGATCGTCAGCCGCATCCCGGCCAAGCGTCAGAACCTCTTCTTCTCGGCCACCATGCCGTCGGAGATCGGCAAGCTGGCCGGCGAGTTGCTGAAGGACCCGGTCAAGGTTCAGGTCACGCCCCAGGCCACCACGGTCGAGCGCATCAAGCAGTCGGTCGTCCACATCGAACAAGGCCGCAAGCGCGCCCTGCTGACCGAGCTCTTCTCTGACGCCGCCTATACGCGCTGCCTGGTCTTCACCAAGACCAAGCACGGCGCCGACAAGGTCGCGGCCTATCTGGAAGCCGGCGGCGTCGAAGCCGGCGCCATCCACGGCAACAAGAGCCAGTCGCAACGCGAACGCGCCCTGGAAGCCTTCAAGCAGGGCAAGCTGCGCGTCCTGGTCGCCACCGACATCGCCGCCCGCGGCATCGACGTGGACAAGGTCACGCACGTGGTCAACTTCGAGCTGCCCTATGTGCCGGAAGCCTATGTCCACCGCATCGGCCGTACGGCCCGCGCCGGCGCTGACGGCACGGCCATCAGCTTCGTCGCCGGCGACGAGATGAAGCTGCTCAAGGACATCGAAAAGGTCACGCGCCAGAAGATCCCGGCCATCGACCGTCGTAACGACAAGGCCCTGGGCATGCTCGACGCCTCGATCATGGCCGCCGGCGTCAAGCAGAAGGCCACCCTGCCCGAGCGTGATGAGCGCGGCGGCCGTGGCGGACGCGGCGGCGGCGAAGGCCGCAGCCGCAACCCCCGTCGCGACGGCGTCAAGCCGGAGGGCGGCGGTCAGCCGCACCGTCAGCGCAAGGGCGGCGCCAATCGCGACCGCACCCACCACGCCGATCGTCCGGCCGCCGTCTATGATCCGATGGCGGGCGAACGTCCGAAGTCGTCGCCGCGCGCCAACCCCTCGGCCGAGCCCAAGCCCGTCGGCGAAATGCAGCGCCGCCCGCGTAACCGCCGCCCCTCGAACGGCGGCAAGGGCTACAGCGCCTAAGCCCTGATCGCTCAGATCAACGACACGACAGAAACGCCGGGCTCTCCTCAAGAGCCCGGCGTTTTCATTTCCCCTCCCCCCCCTCCCAACGCGGGAGGGCTTAAGCCTCCAGAACCAGCTTGATCGGCAAGGCGACCCGGAGGGCGGCGCAACAGCCAAGTGGTGAGGAGCGGCGGCGTCAGTCGACGAAAGCCGTTGCTGAATTCCACGCAGGGCCATGGCGAAAGCTGCGCCATCTTCCTCAGACCTCGCACCGCGCCTCACATGAAAACAACGCCCTAACCCCGTTTCCACCCGTTTTGCGCGCCGCAGTTCAGCCCTCGCCTAGACTGAAAGCATGACCGCCCTGACGCCCCGCCCCACCGTCTTCTTCGCTCGGACCCGCGCTCTGGCCGCCGTCCCGGTCGGCGCTCCGGCTACCCCTCGGGCCGCCGCCCATTGCACCAATTGCACTGTTTTTTCTCGGCGCCGTGCAATACCGCCCATGAAAAACGGCGGCCCCTGTCAGGGAGCCGCCGTTTCCATCTCAGCCTTGTGGCCGGATCAGAAGGCCCAGCGCGCGCCCAGAGAGGCCACCACGCCCGAGCCTTCGGCCGTGCCGCGCAACTGCGAGGTCGTCTCCGCCGGCGTGCCCGCATAGAAGGTGCGGTCGTCGTGGATCTCGCTGTCGCTGAAGGCGATGTAGGTCAGGCCCGCATCAACCTTCAGACCTTCACGCACTTCGGCGGTGCCGCCCACCGAGAACAGCCAGCGGTCGGCGTCCGGGATGCGGGCCGTGCGCAGGCTGTCGCGGGTCGGGGTCGGGTCATAGCCGACGCCGGCGCGCAGGGTGGTCTTGTCGCTGAGGGCGTAGTCCAGGCCGATCGCGCCCGTGGTCACGTCCTTGTAGTTCTGACGGATCGAGTCGCCGCCGCCGGCGTACTCGACGTCGATGGCCTGGAACTCGCTCCAGCCGATGCGGTTGACCTGGGCGTTAAGGGTCAGCTTGTCGTTGACCGCGTAGCGGACCGAGGCCGAGGCGAACCACGGCGTATTGAAGCTGGCCGTGCCCGGAGTCGAGACATTGGCCGCCGCCGGCAGGGGCGCCAGCAAGCCGGAGATGACGATGTCGCCGTCCAGTTCGTGCTCGATCTTGGACCGGTAGCTCAGGCCGAAATCCCACGGTCCCTTGTGCACCTGGGCGCCGACGTTCCAGCCATAGTCCCAGCCGTCGCCTTCCAGAGAATTCGAGCCGTCCGGCAGCAGGGGCGACAGGTTCGGCAGGGCCGAGGTCAGCTTGGCCTTGACGTACTGGGCGTCGACGCCGAGGCCCAGGTCCAGCCAGTCGGTGACCTGCACGGCGCCCGTCAGGCCTGCGTTCACCGTCCGCAGCTCCGACGTCAGGGCGTCATAGCGGGCGAAGGAGGTCGGCTGATACTTGGTGGTGAAGTTGTAGGGCGCGGCCATCGAGAAGGCGACGGCAAAGCGGTCGCCGATCGGGGTGGCGATGGCGAAGTTCGGAACCAGGCCGCTCTCGATCGGATCGATGTTGTGGTTCTGGCCCTGGATCGGCACGGTGGTTCCGCCCGGATAGGTGATGCTCGAGCCGGCGTTGTCGACAGTCGAGTCGATCTTCAGACCGTGCATGCCGACATAGACTTCGCGGCCGCTGCGGGCGATGGCGGCGGGGTTCCACCACAGCGAGGACACGCCGCGGTCAGCCGCCTCGCCCGAGTAGGCCCGGCCCGCGCCGCGCACCGATTGTTCCTGCAGATAGAAGGAGCCGGCGAAGGCCGGCGCAGCCACGGAGGCCATGAGGACCGCCAGACCGCTGATGCGGCCCATGTTCCTGGAGTTCATACTGTTTCACCTATGTAAGTCGGCCCGCCATTACTGATGCGACGCGCCGTTGTTCGGGGAGAGGGCCAAAGCTAGCAGCCACAGCGCTCGTGTCATGAAAGCGTTGCGCCCACGACACCTCTCAGACCGCAAATCGGCGAAACCGTGGCGACAATGTCGCAGAATTTCACACCTTGGTGAGGTTACGTTGCGGCAATTTCAATTCCCGAAGAACGCAGTTCGTGGGAAAGATCGTGTTCCGCAAGGTCAACTTCGGCCGCATCGCGACCACGGATCACCAGCTGGGTTCCGACCTCCCCATCGCCGTCGAAGCCGAAGGGATAGCTGCCGAACGACAGGTCCGGCCGCGCCTCGGCGGCGGCCCTCAGCCTCTCGGCGATGGCGCTTTCGCCGACCCCCACGACCCGCAGGGTGCGGACATGGACCACCGCCCCCGTGCGCAGGCGCGGGGCCACGTCCTGCAACATGGCCTCCATGATCCGGGGCACCCCGGCCATGACGAAGACATTGCCGATCTGGAAGCCCGGCGCATCCGTCACCGGATTGGCGATCAGGGTCCCGCCCTCGGGAATCCGCGCCATGCGCCGCCGCGCGGGGGTGAAGTCGCCGGCCCCATAGCGCCGCTCCAGGATGGCCAGGGCCTCAGGATGCTCGGCCACCGCCACGCCGAAAGCGGCGCCCACGGCGTCGGCGGTGATGTCGTCGTGGGTCGGGCCGATGCCGCCCGTCGTGAACACATAGTCGCAGGTCGCGCGCAGGGCGTTCAGCGCCCCGACGATCTGATCCTGACGGTCGCCGACGGTGCGCGCCTCCACCAGGTCGATCCCCAGGGCCGTCAGAAAGCGGGCGATGGTGTTCAGGTTCGTGTCCCTGGTCCGGCCGGACAGGATTTCGTCGCCGATGATCAGGACAGCGGCGGTCGGAGCAGCTTGAGGGTTCATGCCCCCCACATAGGGAGCGCGCAGCTCCGCGTCACCGGCGCCGCCTGACGGGGTTGAGGTTTTGTGCTAGGTTCGCCATCTGACGTTCCAAGCCCAGCACACAGCCGCTCCCCCAGTCTTCGCGGCGCGCCCGAAAGCAGATCATGTACGAGACCCCCGACCTGGATAACGACGCCTTCGTCCGCAGCCACGAAATCCGCATTCACGACGCGGACGCCTTCGAGGGCATGCGCAAGGCCGGTCGCCTGGTCGCCGAAGCCCTGGACATGATCGGCGAGCACGTGAAGCCCGGCGTCACCACCGGCGAACTGGACGATCTGGTGCGCGAGTTCACCCTGGCCCGCGGCGGCGTCCCCGCCTGCCTCGGCTACAAGGGCTACACCAGAACGATCTGCACCTCGATCAACCACGTCGTCTGCCACGGCATTCCCGGCGACAAGGTTCTGAAGGAAGGCGATATCGTCAACATCGACCACACCGTCATCGTCGATGGTTGGCACGGCGATTCCAGCCGCATGTTCCCGGTCGGCGAGATCAACGCCCGCTCGAAAAAGCTGATCGACGTCACCTATGAGGCGCTGGAACTGGGCCTGGCCCAGGTCAAGCCTGGTGCCACCTTCGGCGACATCGGCTTCGCCATCCAGAAATTCGTCGAGGCCCAGCGCATGAGCGTGGTGCGCGACTTCTGCGGCCACGGCATCGGCCGCGTCTTCCACGACAGCCCCAACGTCCTGCATTACGGCCGCCGCGGCGAGGGCGCGGTGCTGAAGCCGGGGATGTTCTTCACCGTCGAGCCGATGGTGAACCTGGGCAAGCCGGCGGTGAAGGTCCTGTCCGACGGCTGGACCGCCGTGACCCGCGACAAGTCTCTGTCGGCCCAGTGCGAACACACCATCGGGGTGACGGAAGACGGGCTGGAAATCTTCTCGGCCTCGCCGAAGGGCCTGTTCCGCCCGAAATTCTGAGCTAGTCTCCCATCCGGGGGAGGCTGATGCTCGATCAACCGCCGGAAAAACCGAAGGCCAAGCCGCACCACGCCGGTCATCGCGAACGGCTGCGCGAGCGTGCGCGCGGCGCCGGCATCCACCACCTGCCCGACTATGAGCTGCTGGAGCTGTTTCTGTTCCGCAGCCAGCCGCAGGGCGACGTCAAGCCGATCGCCAAGGCCCTGCTGACCCGGTTCGGATCGCTGGCGGCGGTCCTGGCCGCCTCGGTCGAGGACCTGATGACCGTCCGCGCCGAGGACTCGCGCGGCCGTTCCAAGGGCGTCGGCGCCGAGACCGCCCTCGACCTGGCCGCCCTGCATGAGGTCTCGCGACGCGTGACCAAGGAGGAGGCGAACAAGCGCACCGTCATCACGTCGTGGACGGCGCTGCTGGCCTATGTCCGCCTCAGCCTTCAGCACGAACCGCGCGAGCAGTTCCGCGTCCTCTACCTCGACAAGAAGAACCAGCTGATCCTCGACGAGATTCAGAACCGGGGCACGGTCGACCACGCCCCCGTCTATCCGCGCGAAGTGGTGCGCCGGGCGCTGGAGCTGTCGGCCAGCGCCATGATCATCGTCCACAACCACCCCTCGGGCGACCCGACCCCCAGCCGCGCCGACATCGACATGACCAGACAGGTGATCGAGGCCGCCCGCGCGCTCAGCCTTCAGGTCCACGACCACCTCATCGTCGGCCGTGAAGGGGTGGCCAGTTTCAAGCAACTGGGACTGATGTGACCGTTCTGACCACCGCACGCCTGACCCTGACCCCCGTCGCCGTCAGCGACATGGACGACCTCACCGGCCTGTGGGCCGACGCCGACTTCACCCGCCACATCATGGGACGCGGTCTTTCGGAGGAAGAGGTCTGGTTCCGACTGCTGCGCGACCTCGGCCACTGGCAGGCCAAGGGCTACGGCAACTGGACCATCCGCGAGACCGGCAGCGGCGCCTATATCGGCAGCGTCGGGGTGCTGGACTATCGCCGCGAGATGACGCCGCCCTTCGACGCACCCGAACTGGGATGGGGCCTCGTCCCTGCCTTCCAGGGCCTGGGCATGGCGTACGAGGCGCTTCAGGCCGCCCTGGCCTGGACCGACGCCTGTCGGCTGGAACCGCGCACCGTCTGCATGATCTCCCCCGACAACGCGCCGTCGCTGAAGCTGGCCCAGCGGGTCGGCTACCGCCCCTATGCCGAGGCCGACTACAAGGACTCGCGCGTCACCCTGTTTGAACGCCCCCGCGCGGTTGCGGGCTGACAGACGGCGCGGACCTCTCTAGGTTTTACAGTTCAGATCCGATCCGCCGGTTTCGAGAGTAGCTTCATGCCCATGTCCGCCGACGTCCTTCGCGCCCATCTGGTCGAGGCCTTCCCTGATGCGGACATCGCCATCGAGGACCTGGCCGGCGACGGCGACCACTATCGCGCGCGGATCGTCTCCACCGCCTTCAAGGGCCTGCCGCGCGTGCGCCAGCATCAGCTGGTCTATGGCGCGCTGAAGGGCCAGATGGGCGGCGAACTGCACGCCCTGGCTCTGGAGACTTCCGCCCCTGTCGAGGCCGCCTGAGCATGCGGTATCGCCCGTTCGGCGCCACGGGCGCGGCGGTTTCCAATCTGACCTTGAGCCTGGGGCCCGACGCCCTGGGGCGCGGCCGCACCGCCCTCAGCGAACTGATCTTCACCGCGCTCGAGGCGGGGGTGAACTCCTATCACCTCGAAAACGCCGACCCGGTTCTGGCCGAGATCGTCGGCGAGGCCCTGGGTCATGTCGAGCGGCGGCTGGTCTGCGTCGGCGTCACCCTGGGTCTCGGCGACGGCCGCAGGAAGGGCTTCCGCGACTTCTCGGCGGACGGCCTCAGCGGCTCCATCGACCGCGCCCTGCATGCTTCGGGTCTGGGCTGGTTCGACGTAGCCGTGCTGGACGAGCCCGCCGACGACGAGCTGCCGCAGGCCTCCCTGATCGCGCTAAAGGCCTTGCGCAAGGCCGGTCACGTCAAGCTGCTGGGCGTGTCGGGCGACTCGCCCGTCATGGACGTCTATGTCTCAACCGGCGCCTTCGACGTTCTCTACACCCCCTTCCACGCCAATGTGGAATGGCGCATCCGGTCGCGGATGCGGGCCGCGCGCGAACGCGACATGGCCATCTTCACCTACGACTACTTCCCCGAAAGCCTGTCGACCGAACGCAAGGCCGCCGGCGCCGGCGGCACGATGAAGAAGAGGGGCCTGTTCGGGTTCGGCGCCAGGCCCGTCGAGGAGGGCATGACCAACGCCGGCTCCTTCGCCTTCCTTCACCAGACGCCGAACTGGAACGCGGAGTCGATCTGCCTGGCCTTCACCCTGACCGACCCGGCCATCGCCAGCGTCATGGTCGACGCCATCAATCCTGAACGGATGGAGGCCCTGGCCGCCGTACCGGAACGCGACTTGCCGCCAGGCCTGTCGGCCCAGATCGAAATGGCTCGCGTGGGCTCGGCGGTTGCCTAGAAACTAGCCGCCCATGGCCGTAAACGGGCCGTTGAGGAAGCCCGGCTTGCGGTAGGCCAGCCGTTGTCCATCCACGCCCAGAACCCGGCCGCCGGCGGCTTCCAACACCGCCTGCCCCGCTGCCGTATCCCATTCGCTGGTCGGGCCGGTCCGCGGATAGGCGTCGAAGCGCCCCTCGGCGATCAGACAGAATTTCAGCGAGGAATCCGTACCCTGCCACTGGCTGCAGCCATGGCGCGCGGCCAGACGCGCGGCCTCGTCGTCGGTCATGCTGTGGCTCAACAGGGCCACGCCCTCGGCCGGACGGTTCCGCACCCTGATCGGTCGCCAGGCCTCGCCAAAGGCGCGGCGCACCGCGCCCTTGCCCGGCGCGGCGGAAGCCCAGGTCATGCGGGTCGCCGGAGCGGTCACTACGCCCGCGACGGGGGCGTCGCCGCGCATCAGGGCGATGTTGACGGTGAAGCTCTCACGGCCCTGAACAAAGCCTTTGGTGCCGTCCAGCGGGTCGATCAGCCAGAACCACTCGCCCACCGAAACGGGGACGCCGTCGGCGGCGGAGGCCTCCTCAGCCACGGCCTCGACGTCCGGCCAGTTCTCGGCCAGCCGCTTCAGGATCAGGGCCTCGGCGGCGCGGTCAGCCTCGGTCACCGGGCTGGCGTCGGACTTGGTTTCGACCGCCGTCCCGGTCCGCCAGTAGGGCAAAATCAGCCGCGCGGCCTCCTCGGCGATGTCGGCGATGGTTTCGGCGAGGGCGCCGGAGGCGAGGTCGGTCTCGAGAGCGTGCGTCATGTCATCGCTTCGATAGCCCATGCACCCGGTTTCAAGAACCGGCAAATCAGGTCAGCCTTAACCATTCCCGCCAGCAGACCGCTCGAACGATGACCTTCCCTGACCTTTCCGCTCCCTCGGCCGACCTGCCCGCAGCCAGCCTGCCGGCAGGCGGGGCCGAACTGGCCGCCTTCATCGCCGGCAAGCTGTGCCACGACTTCATCAGCCCGGCGGGCGCCATCATGTCGGGCCTCGATCTGCTGGAAGACCCCACCGCCCAGGACATGCGCGACGACGCCATGAGCCTGATCCGCCAGAGCGCCCGGAAGATGGTCGCCCACGTCCATTTCGCCCGTGTCGCCTTCGGCGCCGCCACCACCAGCGAACAGTTCGCTTCCGCCGAGTTGCACGGCTTGGTCGCCAACCTGTCCGAGGGCGGCCGCGCGACCCTGGACTGGCGCATCAACGACGGCGAGACCTTCACCAAGGCCCAGTCGCGCATCCTGATCAATCTGGCCTGGATGACTTTGGGCGCCCTGCCCACCGGCGGCGTCGCCACCATCACCGCCCGGCGCGAGGATGACCGCCTTCTGCTGATCGGCTCGGCCGAAGGCGCCCGCGCGCGGCTCAAGCCGGAGGCCCTCACCGGGCTGAAGGGCGAGCGTCTGGCGGAGGGTCTGGCCGGCCAGTGGATCCAGCCCTACTGGCTGTGGCTGGCCGTCAATGAAGTTGGCGGTCGTCTGGATGTAGCCTGTGAAGAAGGCCGCGTCGGCATGATCGCCCGGAGCCCGGCCTGACCCCCTCCAACCGTCTGTTAACACCCCTCAACCATCATTACGCGAAGCTCGACCGGATTTCGCGCGCAACGAGACCATGCCCTTGGACCCCCAGACCTGCCTGATCGTCGACGACAGCCGGATCATCCGCAAGGTCGCGCGTCGCATCGTCGAAGGCCTGGGCTTCGAGGTCGATGAGGCCGCCGACGGGGCCGAAGCCCTGACCTATTGCATGGCCGCCATGCCCCATGTGGTGCTGCTGGACTGGCAGATGCCGGTGATGGACGGGCTGGCCTTCCTGCGTCGCCTGCGCGACCTGCCGGGAGGCCGCGCGCCCAAGGTGCTGTTCTGCACCATCGAGACCCGCGCCGACCGGATCGCCGAAGCCCTGTCCGCAGGAGCCGACGACTATGTTATGAAGCCGTTCGACGGCGAGATCCTTCAATCGAAGTTCGCCGAAGTGGGAGCTGTTCAGTCACCGTCATGACGCCGGAGGATTTTGATCGTCTTCAGACCTTGCTGGCGTCCCGCGCCGGCTTCCGGCTGACTCGCGACCGGATGCATCTGGCCGAGCATCGCCTGGGCCCGGTGGCGCGCCGAGAGGGCTATCATAACGTCGAGGCCATGCTGGCGACCCTGTGGAACAAGCCGGTCGCCTCACTGGGCTGGTCGGTGATCGAAGCCCTGCTGAACAGTGAGACCTGGTTCCGCCGCGACCGCGCCGTCTTCGACGTCTTTTCCCGCGAGCTGATGCCCGCCCTGACGGCGGCGCGTCCCGGCGGCAAGGTGCGGCTGTGGTCCGTGGGCGCCTCTACCGGCCAGGAAGCCTATTCCCTGGCGATGGCCGCGCTGGAAAGCCGCGCCGACGTCGAGATCGTCGCCACCGACCTTTCCCAGCAGGCGATCGATAAGGCCGCCTCCGGCCTCTACACCTCGTTCGAGATCCAGCGCGGCCTTTCGGCCAAGACCATGTTGCGCTGGTTTGAACAGGTCGACGAGCAATGGCGCGCCCGTCCCGAGTTGCGTCAGGCTGTGCGGTTCCAGCGCGCCAACCTGCTGGACGAGCCCGCCGACGACAGGCAGTTCGATGTCATCTTCTGCCGCAATCTCCTCTGTGATCTGGAGCCCGCGCGTCGCGCCCAGGCCCTGGAGCGGCTGGAGCAACGCCTGGTCGATGACGGCTGCCTCTTCCTCGGCCTCGACGAACGCCCCGACGGCGACAGCGTCGCCTTCCGTCCGGTCGCCGGGCGCAAGGGCCTCTACGTCAAGGCGCCGTCAGCCGTGCGCCGCGCCGCCTAGCAGGCCCGCCGCCGCCGTCGCCTTGACCCGCGCCTCGGCGACCTCGCTGAAGACCAGGTCGCTGACGCCGAAATACTCGGCCTGGTTCAAGGCGCACCAGTCGGTCGTGACCAGACGCACAGCGGCCCTGCCTGCGACATCGCTCGCCGCCGCGTAGAGGAAGTCGCCGTTGCGCTCGGCCAAGGGCATGGCCCGGTCCTGATTGGCGCGCCTCATGAAGTCCGCCAGACGCTCGGGCGTGACCTCGGCCATCATCAGCTTGCCGTCGAAACGCACCACCGCGTCGAAGGCGTAGCGCGACACCGGCCCCGCCGGCAGGCCCGTCCCCAGGGTGGTGTGGCCGATGAAGCCGGCGTCCGCGCCCGCCGCCCGCGCCATGGCCGCAGCGACCGCCCGCCCCGTCTCGCCCAGGGTCAGAGGGCGCGGGCTGACGCCCAGGACCGCCTTTTCCTCATCGGTCAGGTTCGCCCCCAGCGTCGCCGCGATCAGGTCGGCGATGCGCGGCGACGGCGCAGCGGTCAGATTCACCGCCGTCGTGTCGACCGTGATCCGCCCGTCTGCGAACAGGGTCGCCGTCGTATAGGCGTTGCTCCAGGAGCCGGTATGGGCATAGGCGCTGCGGCCCTGCTCATGCTGGAACAGCAGGTGGTTGTGCCCCCCGATCATCAGGGCGCCGTCGGGCAGCAGAGGGAGGATGTCGCGATCGCCCGCCACCCCGGCATGGCTCATCACCAGCATCAGGTCGGCGCCGTCAAGCAGACGGGTAAGGTTCGCGTTCGCCCATTCACCCGGCTCGGGGATCGACAGCCAGTCGCGGCTGGCCTTGGGATAGGTATTCAGGGAATTCGTCCCCGCCCCGACGATACGCAGCGAGCGCTCGCCGAACGGCAGGGTGACGGCGGCGTCGGCATAGGGGCGCCCGTCGCGCGCATCGACGATGTTGCTGACGACGACGATGCCCAGCGCGCGCATCCGTGCGACCACCTCATGCAGGTCCGGCGTCAGGTCGTTGTCGTGATTGCCCAGATTGACCACCGTCGGCGCCAGCTTCGCCAACTCGCCCAGAAAGGCCCAGTCGACGGCCCCGCCCGACCGCACCGAGACGACATTGCCATGCTCAAAGACGTCGCCGTCGATCGCGATCAGGTGCGGAACGTCCAAGCCCGCGATCTCAGCCTCCAGCGCCGCCAGCAGTTGGCCGGTCCGCTCATAGGCCGAGTGCAGGTCCGACATGGCCAGAACCCGGCCCAGCACGCGTGCATCCGACGCGCCGGTCAGCGCGCCCAGCCCCGGCGCAGCAGCGGCCACGGCCATCAACTGGAAGAAACGGCGGCGATGGAAGGGGGTGGTCGTCATGCAGCGTCCCTGTCGGTCGCGCCCGGCGCATTCAGGGAAGTCTCACCGAAAACAGGCGGCGCAGCCCCGCCGTTTCGCATGGGACATTGCGCCGCACAATAGGGCTGGGTCCGGGGATTGCTCTCTCGACCGCGAGTTTTCCGTCACCGTGTCCGTGTCGTGAAAGCTTCATCGAACAGGCGTTCTCGAGACTGGAAAAAGCGTCGCCGCAGACCTAGGCCCTCGCCAGTTTCAATGAGGACCCTCCCCCCATGTCCCCTCGCCTCACCGCCCTCGCCGTCTCGGCCAGCAGCCTCGCCCTGCTCGTCGCCGCCCCCGCCATGGCCCAGACTGCCGACGCCGCCGAACAGGCCGTCAGCGTCGACGAAATCGTCGTCACCGCCCAGCGCCGCAGCGAAAACATCCGCGACGTGCCCTTCGCCGTCACGGCGATGAACACCGAGACCCTGAACACCCTGTCCTCGGGCGGCGGCGACATCCTGCAACTGTCCGGCCGCGTGCCGAGCCTGCAGGTCGAAAGCTCGAACGGCCGCTACGCCCCGCGCTTCTACATCCGCGGCCTCGGCAATGTGGACTTCGACTTCAACGCCTCGCAGCCGGTCTCGGTCGTGCTCGACGACGTGGTGTTGGAGAACGTCTATCTGAAGGGCTTCCCCCTGTTCGACGTGAAGCAGGTCGAGGTTCTGCGCGGCCCGCAAGGCACCCTGTTCGGCCGCAACACCCCGGCGGGCGTGGTCAAGATCGACACCGCCAAGCCCGGCGACGACTTCACCGGCTTCGGCTCGCTGGCCTATGGCAACTACGGCTCGACGCGCGCCGAAGTCGGCGTCACCCTGCCGGCGTCGGACACCCTGTCGGTGCGCGTCGCAGGCCTGTGGAACCACCGCGACGACTGGGTCAACAACGCCTATGACGCCCCCTTCGCCAAGAAGGACGGCAAGGACCTCGGCAACTTCGACGACTTCGCCGGCCGCATCCACGTCGCCTGGACGCCGACCGACCGCCTGTCGACCCTGCTGACCCTGCAGGCACGCGACTATGAAGGCACGGGCACGATGAACCGCGCCAACGTCCTGACCAAGGGCTCGAACAAGCTGAACGACCGCTTCGACCGCGACACCGTCTATTACGACGGCGGCCGCAACAACTTCCAGAAGCAGCAGACGACCTCGCAATCGCTGCAGGTCGCCTATGACTTCGGCCCCGCCACCCTGACCGGCGTGGTCGGCTCCTACCAGGGCTCCTCGGCCGGCGACGGCGACATCGACGGCGGCGTGCTCGGCACGACGGACGGCAGCGGCTTCATCCCCTTCCGTTCAGAGACCGGCACCCTGTCCAGCGACCTGATCCAGAACACCTATGAATTGCGCCTGTCGTCGAACGGCGACGGTCCGTTCGGCTGGCAGGTCGGCGCATTCTACTGGAACGAACGCTTCAACCTGGTCTCGGCCACGTTTGACGGGGTCGGCGGCCTGGTCCCGACCCACGTGACCGATATCGTGCAGAAGTCGGATTCCTGGTCGATCTTCGGTCAGGGCCGTTATCAGGTGACTGAGGCCCTGAAGCTGACGGCGGGCGTGCGCTACACCGACGACAGCCGCGACTTCCACGGTCAACGCATCAAGTCGCCCGTTTCCCTGCTGGACGTGACCAAGTCGGTCGGCGACGAGCAGGTCAGCTGGGACGTCAGCGCCCTCTATGAAGTCAACGACAGCTTCAACCTGTTCGCTCGCGTGGCCAACGGCTACCGCGGCCCGTCGATCCAGGGCCGCATCGCCACCTCGGACGTCGTCACGACCGCCGACTCTGAGACCGTCATGTCCTATGAGGCCGGCTTCAAGGCTCGCCTGTGGGACGGCCGCGCCCGTCTGAACGCCACGGCCTACTATTACGAGGTCTCCGACCCGCAGTTCACCGCCATCGGCGGCGAAGGCAACTTCAACCAGCTGATCAACGCCGACAAGGGCGTGGGCAAGGGCGTGGAAGTGGACGGCGACGTCTATCTGGGCGCCGGCTTCAGCCTGGCCGGCGGCCTCGCCTGGAACCACACCGAGATCAAGGACAAGGACCTGCTGGTGGCCTTCTGCGGAGCGGTGGTGAACTGCACCGTGCTCGATCCGATCGTCGCCGTCGGCGCCACCCAGCGCGCCAACATCAACGGCAATCCCTTCCCGCAGGCGCCCGAATGGACCGCCAACCTGACGCTGAACTACGTCCGACCCATCGGCGACGATCAGGAACTGTTCGCCTCGACCGACTGGGTCCTGCGCCAGGACTTCAATCTCTTCCTCTATGATGCGGTCGAGTTCCATCAGGACAGCCAGTTCGAGGGCGGCCTGCGCGCAGGCTGGCGCGACCTGAGCCGTGGCCTGGAGGCGGCCGCCTATGTCCGCAACATCACGGACGAGGCCAACGTCATCGGCGCCATCGACTTCAACAACCTGACGGCCTTCGTCAACGAACCGCGCATGTACGGCGTGGAGCTGTCCAAGCGCTTCTAGGCCTTCACGGCCTAGGCGAGGCGGGGGGCGGCGGCGGGGCAACCTGCCGTCGCCCTCTTGCCTTCCGACGCCAGCTTGGCCTTACTGTCTCCCGGATCGGGGAGGATCTTCTACAATGCGGCTGGCCTTGCTGTTCGGATCGTTGACGCTCGCCTTCTTGCTGGCGGTCTGGACCACCCAGGTTCCCCAGCCCCGTCCCCTGGATGCCCCCGTCGCCGCCTTCTCGGCCGCGCGGGCCATGACCGATATCGAACAAATCGCCCGCGCCCCGCACCCCGTCGGCTCAGCCGAACACGCCCGCGTCCGCGCCTATCTGAATGCCCGCATGACCCAGCTGGGCCTGTCGCCGCAGGAACAGACCGGCCCCCTGTCGCCCGGCGCGATCCAGCGGCTGAAAAGGGCTGGCGGCGATCCCGACGCCGCGAATAATCAGGCGATCAATCTGATCGGCGTGCTGCCCGGAAAAGACCGCAGCCAGCCCGCCGTCATGCTTATGGCCCACTATGACACCGTGGTCGGGTCTCCCGGGGCGGCTGACGATTCCACCGGCGTCGGCGCCGTGCTGGAGGCCGTGCGCGCCATACAGGCGCGCGGGCCGATTGAACGCGACCTGGTCGTCCTGCTGACCGATGCCGAGGAACTGGGCCTGGACGGGGCCCGCATTTTCTTCGGCGGCCACGCCTTGCGCGACCGTATCGGCGCCGTGGTCAATCTGGAGGCGCGCGGCGGCGGCGGCCGCGCCGCCATGTTCGAAACCGGGCGCGAGGCTGGCCCCACCGTCGACCTGTTCCGCGGCGCCGCCGCCCGCGCCGACGGCGGGACCACCGCCACCTCGCTCGCCGTCTTCATGTACGAACAGATGCCCAACGGCACCGACTTCACCATTCCCAAGGATCGCGGCGTCAGCGGGCTGAACTTCGCCTTCATCGGCCGTCCGGCTCAATATCACGCGGCCGACTCCACCCCCGAGAATCTCGATCAGGGCGCCCTGCAGCATCTTGGCTCCCAGGCGCTGGAGGCCGCCGACGCCCTGCTGCGCGCGCCTGCCCTGCCCGCCAAAGGCCCCAACACCGTCTATGCCGACGTCTTCGGCCGCCTGATGCTCGGCCATTCGACGGCCATGGGCTGGGGCCTGCTGGGCCTGACCGCCCTGCTCGGCGGCTTCGCCGCCTGGCGCGCCCGCCGCGCGACCGGCCTGACCGCCGCACAGGTCGGTCGCGGGATGCTTGACGGATTGTGGTTCCTGTCCGCCGGACTGGTGCTGGCCCAGGCCGTGCGCCTGCTGGCCGGGCCGGCCGCCAGCCGCGCGACGTCATCCGAGACCTATTACGTCCTGCTGCGTCGCCTGCCGTGGATGGAGGCGGGCGCCGTCCTGAGCATCCTGGCCCTGGCCCTGCTGGCCCTGACCGGTGCGCGCCGTTCGCGCCCCCGCGCGGTCGCCGGAGCCGTCGCTGTCCTGACCCTGCTCGTCCTGCTGATCGGCGGCTTCAGCCCCATCATGCTCGGCGCGGGCCTGATCGCCGCCGCCCTGTCGCTGTGGCCCGTCAAGGCCCCCGCCTCCACCCCCGCCTCCACCTGGGGCGGCTGGCTCGGCCTGATCGCCCTCGTCTTCCTGCTGGGCTGCATGGTGCAAGGCTTCGCCCCCGAAGCCGCCCTGCTGTTCGTCTGGCCCGCCCTTCTAGCCGCGACCGCAGCGGCGCTGGCCGCCCTAATCAGCCCCGACCTGATCCGCCCCGCCAGCCTGATCCCGCCTGCCGTCGCGGGCATGCTCGGCGGCGCCTGGCTGATGGGCCTGGGCCATTTCGTCTTCCTCGGCGTCGGCATGGACCTGCCCGGCGCCCTGGCCCTCATCGGCCTGCTGGTCCTGCTCTTCCTGCGCCCGCTCAGCCCGCCCGTCGGCGCCGTCCGCCCCGTGCTGATCGGCGCCGCCGCCTGCCTGATCCTGGCCTGCGGCCTCAGCCTCGCCGCCCGCTTCGCCGAGCCGACCCCCGCCGTAGCCGAGGCCCTGCCATAACCGCGTCCCGCTGGCGAAACCGCGTCCAACCGTCTATCGCAGCCTGATGTCCACTGATCCCGTTCTCGTCACCGGCTCCGCCGGCTTCATCGGCTTCCACACCGCGCGTCGGCTGCTGGAGCGCGGCGAGACGGTCATCGGTCTGGACAACCTCAACGCCTATTACGACCCGGCGCTGAAGCACGCCCGTCTGGCTCAACTTCAAACCTATCCGGCCTATCGCCACCATACGCTCGACCTCGCTGACCGCGCCGGCGTCGCCGCCCTGTTCGCAGAGGACAAGCCGCGCCGCGTCGTCCACCTCGCCGCCCAGGCCGGGGTCCGGTACAGCCTCGAAGCGCCCGAGACCTATGTCGATTCCAACGTCGTCGGCTTCCTCAGCATCCTCGAGGGCTGCCGCGCGGTGCAGGCGACCAGCCTCGTCTTCGCCTCGACCAGCTCGGTCTTCGGCGCCAACGCCGCCCTGCCGTTTTCGGTGCGCGACCCGGCCGACCACCCGCTGACCGTCTATGCGGCGACCAAGCTGGCCAATGAGGCCATGGCCCACTCCTACGCCCACCTGTTCGGCTTCCCGGCCACGGGCCTGCGCTTCTTCACCGTCTATGGACCGTGGGGGCGCCCGGACATGGCCCTGTTCAAATTCACCCGCGCCATCCTGAAGGACGAGCCCATCGACGTTTACGGCGAAGGCAGGATGTCGCGCGACTTCACCTATGTGGACGACATCGTCACCGGCGTGATCGCGGCGCTGGACCGCCCCGCCGCCATCGACCCGACCTGGGACGCCACCGCCCCCAACCCCGCCACCAGCGGCGTCGCCCCCTGGCGCATCCTGAACCTGGGCGCCGGCCGCCCGGTCGCCCTGATGCGCTACATCGAGGTCCTGGAGGAGAAACTGGGCCGCAAGGCCAGGCTGAACCTGATGCCCATGCAGGACGGCGACGTCGCCAATACCGAGGCCGACGTCGCCGACACCCTCAAAGCCCTGGACTACGCCCCCTCGACCCCGGTCGAAGACGGCGTCGGCCATTTCGTCGACTGGTACTGCAACTTCTACCGCGAGAATTGACGCGGAGCGCGCGTCGTCTTTTATGCGATACTGGGAAATGCCCTGGTGGAGCCGAGGGGAGTCGAACCCCTGACCTCGTCATTGCGAACGACGCGCTCTACCAACTGAGCTACGGCCCCGACCGACAGGCAGATGCGGGAGATAGAGGGCGGCGCAGGGGGGTGTCAACGGGTCGCGGAGGAATCCTTGGCGTTCGGCGGCGGCGCCGCTAGAAGCGAACGAGTTTCAAGGGAATTTCCGCAATGGGCATCGGCGCCGGCGTCATCGGCTTCATCTTCTTTCTGATCGGCGCGCTGCTGCAGTTGCTGCTGTTCGCCATCATCGCCAATGCGATCCTGAGCTGGCTGTTCGCCTTCGACGTCATCAACTACCGCAACCGCTTCGTAGCCCAGGTGGCCGAGTTTCTGGACCGGTTCACCTCGCCCGTTCTGGCGCCCCTGCGTCGCTTCATTCCGCCGCTGGGCGGCATGGATCTGACGCCGATCGTGGCCTTGCTGATTATTCAGGGCGTGCAGGGTTATCTGCTGCCCCCGCTGCACGTCGCGGCCCTGGGCCTCGTCGGCGCCTATTGACGCGCCCGACGATCCAGCGAGCGTTGAGGCGCGGACACGGGCAGCCAGGAATCTTAATCGCGCCTCATTCCGCCCCTTGCGCGCGGCGGGCGGGCTCCTAAGGTGCCCGCGATTGGTCCCTGCGGGACCGCAGCTTGCGCGTATCTATGACCACGATCAGGACAGTCGCCATTATCGGCGCCGGACAAATGGGTTCAGGCATCGCTCAGGCGGTGGCCTCCGGCGGCTATGAGGTGCGGCTCTACGACCTGTCAGCCGATCGGATACCTCTGGCCCAGGGCGAGATCGCGTCCAGTCTGGCGCGCCGCGCCGCGCGCGGCCTGACGACCTCGGCCGAGGCCGACGCCGCCCTGGCCCGCATCAAATCGGTCGCCACCCTGGCCGAAGCGGCCCAGGCCGACCTGGTCATTGAAGCGGCGTCCGAGGACGAAGCGGTCAAGAAGGCGGTCTTCGTCGAACTGCTGCCCCATCTGCGTCCCGACACCCTCCTGGCGTCGAACACCTCCTCCATCTCCATCACCCGCCTGGCCTCGGTCAGCGATCGGCCCGACCGCTTCATCGGCCTGCACTTTATGAAGCCCGCGCCGACGATGAAGCTGGTCGAGATCGTGCGCGGCATCGCCACCTCGGCCGCCACCTACGAGGCCGCCGTCGCCTTCGCCGAGAGCCTGGGCAAGATCACCACCGAATCCGAGGACTTCCCCGCCTTCATCGTCAACCGCATCCTGGTGCCGATGATGAACGAGGCCATCTATGTCCTCTATGAAGGCGTCGGCAACGTCGCCTCGATCGACAAGGCGCTGAAGCTGGGCGCCAACCACCCGATGGGCCCGCTGGAGTTGGCCGACTTCATGGGCCTGGACGTGGTCCTGGCTATCATGAACGTGCTCTACGACGGCCTGGCCGACAGCAAATATCGCCCCTGCCCGCTGCTTGTGAAGTATGTCGAGGCCGGCTGGCTGGGCAAGAAGAGCGGCCGCGGATTCTACGACTATTCCGGCGCAACGCCGGTCCCGACCCGCTGATGTCGCGTCTCGACCGGATCGAGGACCTTCCTGGCCTCAAGCGTGTCGCGCCGCGCCCGTCGACGCAGAGGTTCATGCTGGCGGCTCTGGCCGCCGCCGCCTGGCCGCCGTTGATAGCCACCCTGGTCATCTGGCCCCCGGAGAACTGGGCCTCGGGCGTCGATACGGACTGGCGGCTGGTGTTGCTGGTGCTCGGCCTGATCGCCGCCCCCGTCGGCCTGTGGATCCTGCGCCAGACCCATGCCCGCACGGGCCGGCCTTCGACGCGCCTGGGCGTGATCTGCCGCTTCATGGTCTTTGGCGGACTCCTGGCCGCCGTCGTCCAGATTCTCATCGCCGTGGTCATGTCCTTGCTGTCAGTGGTCGCCTCGCAGAGCGTGGTTCAGGGCTTGGGCGCCCTTGAGACGACGCTGCTGATCTTTGGTGTCGCCGGCCTGCCCCTGGCGGTGCTGGTGGGCGTCAGCTACGCCCTGTGGGCCGGTCTGTGCGTGGCCTTCATCGCTTTTGCTCCCGCGCCGGTCGTCAAGAACCGCATGGGCCTGATGTCGAACGGTCAGCCCTGACCTTACTTCGTTTCGAGGTGTCCCGACCGCGCCGGGAAGGCATGAGCAACCCGCTCGCCCGGGGAAGGCCTACGCCGTGACCGACCAGTTCTCTCTTCGCCCGGTAGAGGCCGGCGCGCGCATCCAGACGCTGGACGTGCTGCGCGGCGTCGCGGTGCTGGGCATCCTCGCGGTCAACGCCGCCGCCTTCGCGCTGCCCATGGACGCGGCCATGGCGCCGGAGCAATCGCCCTTTCCTCTGGTCGGCGCTTCGGCTCTCGCTCGTTGGCTGGTCGAGGTCTTCTTCCATCAGAAGTTCGTCACCCTGTTTTCCATGCTGTTCGGCGTGTCGATCTTTCTGGTCGGCGGAGAGCGCGGCGACGAGGCGCGCGGGCGGGTACTGCGTCGTCGTCTGCTGTGGCTGGCCCTGTTCGGCCTGATTCACGGCCTGGCCTTCTGGTACGGCGACATCCTGCTGCTCTACGCCTGGTCCGGCCTGTTCGTCATGCTGATGCGCTCGATGTCGGCGCGGTCGCTGATCCTGTTCGGCGCCGCCGCCACACTGGCCCTGGCCACGCTTCAGGCCGCCACGATGTGGATGACGGTCAACGGCCCCGCCCTTCTGGTCGATGCCCTGAGCGACGAGTCCCTGAGCCTCGCCGAAGGGGCCGTCTCGGCCAGCATCGCCGCCTATCACAGCGGCTGGCCCGCCGGCCTGATCGAGAACCTCAAGGCCTGGGGCATTCTGCAAAGCGCCAGCCTGTTCGGCTACGTCTTCGCCACCATCTCGCTGATGATGCTGGGCCTGGGCCTGTTCAAGGCGGGTTTCTTCCACGGTCGTCTGCCGACGCGCGTCTATCTGATCCTGATCGCCGTCGGCGGCGCGGTGCTGGCGCTTCTGGGCGTGCTGGAATGGCGCGAGATCACGGCAGGCCCCGGCGTTGAAGCCACGCAGGGCTGGGCCAAGGTCGTCGCCTCCTATCCGATCTTCATCACCCTGGCCTACGCCAGCGGCCTGATCCTGCTGACCTCGCGCGGGGTCGGCTGGGTGCGCCGCCTCTTCGCGCCAGTGGGGCAGATGGCTTTCACCAACTATCTGACCCAGACCCTGATCATGACGAGCCTCTTCTACATGCCCTGGGGGCCGCGCCTGATGGGACAGGTCGACTATCCGGGCCAGTGGGCCATCGTCGTCGCCGTGTGGGCGCTACAGCTGATCTGGTCGCCGCTGTGGCTGAGCCGGTTCCGCATGGGGCCGCTGGAGTGGCTGTGGCGCCGCCTCAGCTATGGTCACGACCTGCCCTTGCGCCGCGAGGCCTGACCCCACGGTTCGGGAAGTTGCAGCCGGTCCGCCGATGGCTTAATCGCGCGGCATGACCGACGAAGCCCCCATCCGCCCCGAAGCCCGCGCCCCCCGGGGCTTTGCCGACCGTCGCGGCCGCGACCTGACCGCCGAGCGCCGCATCGTCGCGCGCGTGTCCGAGGTCTATGAGCGCTGGGGCTTCGAGCCGCTGGAAACCCCGGCGTTTGAATACGCCGACGCCCTGGGCAAGTTCCTGCCTGACGCCGACCGTCCCAACGAGGGCGTCTTCGCGCTTCAGGACGACGCCGGGTCGGAGGAGCCGGGCGAGTGGATGGCCTTGCGCTATGACCACACCGCCCCCCTGGCCCGTTTCGCCGCCCAGAACTGGGAGACCCTGCCCAAGCCCTTCCGCCGCTACGCCTATGGTCCGGTCTGGCGCAACGAGAAGCCCGGCCCCGGCCGCTTCCGCGAGTTCTGGCAGTGCGACGCCGACACCGTCGGCTCGGACCGCCCCGAGGCCGACGCCGAGATCATCGCCATGGGCTGCGAGGGCCTGCGCGCCGCCGGTCTCGGCGACGGCCAGTCGGTGATCCGCGTCTCCAACCGCAAGCTGTTCGACGGCCTGTTCGACGCCGGCGGCGTGACCGATGCGGTCCAGCGCCTGACCGCGCTTCGCGCCGTCGACAAATACGACCGTCTGGGCCTGGAGGGCGTGCGCGCCCTGCTGGGCGAGGGCCG
>RCUH01000552.1_pt1 | contig 36650 bp, 30 predicted proteins | sample 2166191 | NCBI WGS metagenome assembly RCUH01 (sample SAMN09932848, study PRJNA488358) | compost metagenome | feature: garden; material: soil; isolation source: compost soil in an enriched community after 214 h of incubation | place: Germany: Experimental Botanical Garden Goettingen | collected... | reverse complement strand
CCGTACATCTGCAAACAGAGCAAGACGCACACATCGTGAGAGATATCCTGGACAACAATGGCGCTGTGAATGTAGAAGAAAAAACTCAGGATTACATGACTGAAAATTACGCTGATGCACGTCGCGAATATGTGATCTCTGAAAGCAGAAATGCGAAGATTATTTCTAAAGCGAAGAACAATCTATTTTTCACCAATAACAGAAGACATCACCATCACGAAAATTGGATTGCTGACGAACCCGATGGATTGGGTTTCAAAATCAGCTAAACTTAAAGTATAAAACCATAATTTTTCCCATTATGTTTTTAGTGGTTAGTAGACCTTCCAACTTTTTGGAAGGTTTTTTTATGATTGAATCTTTCATTAATATTCAAATATCTGACTTTCAAATAATAAAAAATGTTAAATTCTATCCGATTTTCCTTTCTGCCACAATTTTTGTTTTAGCAATGACAAATAAGTTTAACCACCAAAAAAATATTATTATGTCTTACACTATTATTGGGATTTTCCCAAACGACGCAGAAAGCAGGAATGTTGTTACAAAATTGGAAGAAGCTGGATTGTATGATTACAGCATTTCAAAATCCGAAGTAGAAGCACTCGAGAAAATTGACACCGACAGAAAAGCAAGCTTTTTCGATTGGCTATTTGATAGAGACACCGTAGAAAGAGACCGTTACGAATATGCAAGTATCGACAGCAGTACAATTTCCGTGTATGCTGAAACAGAAGAAGATGCCAATGCTGCAAAGGCAATTTTGGATGATAACGGCGCGATAGACGTAGAAGAAAAAACAAGAACTTATCTTGCAGACAAATATCCCGACACACCAAACGAATACCCAATCTCTGAAAGCAAAAGAGCAAGAATCATTGCGAAAGCAAAAAATGACCTTTATTTCACAGATGAAAGAGTTCCGTCCAGCACACCAGAACAAGGAATGGTTGACAAGATGGATTCCCTTGGCAAGAAGGATTAAACCAGAATATCTTAATTTAATTTTACACCAATATGATAAGAGCTGATTTTTTCAGCTCTTATTTTTTTGAATCAAACAATCGTAGATTTCCCTAACTGAACATTTTCGTGATTGTAATAAGACCTTTCCGAAAAACGAATGTAATCTGCAATAAAATCCCCTACTTCACTGGTCGAGTAATTGATATCAGGATTCAGGTCAATCGTCACATATCTGCTTTCGATGGCATTTTCTACACTTTCTCTCAGTTTATTTGCCGCTTGGGTCAACTCCAAATGGTCGAGCATCATTGCCGCACTCAAGATGGAAGCGATTGGATTTGCAATTCCTTTTCCTTTGGCTTGCGGATACGAACCGTGAATTGGTTCGAAAAGTGCGTTGTCATTTCCAATTGACGCGGAAGGCAGCAAACCTATTGAACCACCAATGACGCTGGCTTCATCAGAAATAATATCGCCAAACATATTTTCTGTCAGGATGACATCGAATTGTTTTGGATTCAGAATCATCTGCATCGCGGCATTATCGACGAACATAAAATCCACTTTAACATCCGGATATTCCAAAGCGATTTCTTTCACGATTTTTCTCCAAAGTCTGGATGTATCGAGAACGTTGGCTTTGTCGATTAATGTTAATTTCTTTTTTCTTTTTTGAGCATCCTGAAAAGCCAAATAAGCAATTCCTGTAATTTCTTCTTTGGAATATTTGCAGACGTCGTAAGCGTAATCGCCGTTTTCCTCGGTAAATTTTTCTCCAAAGTAAATTCCGCTAATCAACTCTCGATAGATTTGAATATCCGTTCCTTCGACGATTTCTCTTTTCAACGGACTTTTTTTAATTAATGAAGCATAAGTTTTAATCGGTCTGATGTTCGCAAACAATCCTAATTCTTTTCTTAATTTGAGCAAACCCTGTTCTGGACGAACTTTCGCATCCGGATTATTATCAAAAGCAGGGTCGCCGATTGCACCGAACAAAACCGCGTCGGAGTTTTTGCACAATTCCAAAGTTTCGTCTGGCAAAGGATTCCCTGTTTGATAAATCGCTTCTGCTCCCATTATTCCATAATCGAATTGGAAATTGTATTGAAACGCTTCGCCAATCACTTTCAAGATTTTTACACTTTCGTTGGTCACTTCCGGACCGATGCCATCGCCTGGCAAAACTGCTATTTTATAAGTTTTATTCATAAATAATTTTTCATACATTAATTATCAAAAGTTTGATTTCAAGACTATTAGCTAAAAGCCAATCGCCATCAGCCAATTACTTTCTGTGTTTTTTGTTCAAATTTCTGAATCGCTTCTTTTTTGCTCATTAAAAAATCAATATCGTCGTAGCCATTGATGAGGCATATTTTTTTGTAAGAATCCAACTCGAAACTTTCTGTTTTATCATTGAAAGAAATCGTCTGTTTTTCTACATCCACTGTAATTTGAGTTGAAGGATTTTGAGTAATCGTTTCCATTAAATCTTTAAGATAATCCTCCGAAACTTTCACTGGAAGAAGTCCGTTGTTAAGTGCATTGCCTTTGAAAATATCAGCAAAATAACTTGAGACAACAACCTTGAACCCATAATCTGTCAACGACCAAGCCGCGTGTTCTCTGCTGCTTCCACATCCAAAGTTATTTCCTGCAACCAGAATTTCGCCAGAAAATTTTGAATTATTCAGAACGAAATCTGGATTCGGTTCATTCGTGTGAACATTATACCGCCAGTCTCTGAAAAGATTTTCCCCGAAACCTTCTTTGCTTATACTTTTGAGGAAACGCGCCGGAATAATCTGGTCTGTATCTATATTTTCGCTCGGCAACGGAACGGCCTGAGATTTTATTAAAACTAATTTTTGCATACGTTTAATTCGATGTTCAAGATTTAAAATTCAATGTTTTAAATTCCAGTTTTTCATTAATTCAAATTTTCAAAAGCCGGAATTCTTCCTTCCACTGCCACTTTCGCAGCAGTTAACGGGCTTGCCAGAAGCGTTCTCGCACCTTGACCTTGTCGACCTTCGAAGTTTCTGTTTGACGTGGAAACGCAATATTCGCCTTCGGGGATTTTGTCGTCATTCATTGCCAGACAAGCGGAACATCCTGGTTGACGGATTTGGAAACCGGCGTCATTAAAGACTTTATCCAAACCTTCTTCATAAATCTGTTTTGCGACTTTTTGTGAACCAGGAACCAGCCAAGCCACAATATTTTCAGCTTTTTGCTTTCCTTTGACATAAGTTGCGGCAGAACGAAAATCCTCAATTCTGGCGTTGGTACAACTTCCAATGAACACATAATTCACTTTGATGTCCGAAGTTGATTGTCCTGCATCAAGTCCCATATATTTCAAAGCTTTTTCTTCGGATTCGTTTTGAGCTTTTGGGATTTTGGAATCGATGGAAATTCCCATTCCTGGGTTGGTTCCGTATGTTATCATTGGACGAATATCTTCTGCTGAGAATTCAAATTCTTTATCAAATATAGCGTCAGAATCGGATTTCAACGTTTTCCAATATTCCACTTTTTCAGCCCATTCTTCTCCTTTTGGTGCGAAGGTTCTGTCTTTTACATAGTTGAAAGTTGTTTCATCGGGCGCAATCATTCCGCCACGCGCTCCCATTTCGATGCTCATATTGCAAACGGTCATTCGGCCTTCCATCGACATTTCTTCGAAGACATTTCCTGCATATTCACAAAAATACCCCGTTCCGGAATCTGTTCCGACTTTCGAAATAATATAAAGAATCACATCTTTCGCCTGAACATCTTTATTCAATTTTCCATTCACAAAAACCCGCATCGATTTTGGTTTATTCATCAATAAACATTGACTTGCGAAAACCTGTGCCACCTGACTTGTTCCAATTCCAAAAGCAATCGCGCCAAAAGCGCCGTGCGTGGAAGTATGACTGTCACCACAAACAATACTCATTCCAGGTTGTGTAATTCCCAACTCTGGCGCAATGATGTGAACAATGCCTTGATATTGATGACCAAGTCCGTACAACTCGATGTTATTTTTTTCGCAATTTTCTGTCAGTTGCTGAACTTGCGTTCTTGACAATTCGTCTCTGATTGGCAATTCCTGTCCCAAAGTGGGAACGTTGTGGTCAGCAGTTGCCACAATCTGATTTGGACGAAAAACTTCCAAACCTCTTGCTTCCAATTCCGCAAAAGCCTGTGGACTCGTCACTTCGTGAATCAGATGTTTGTCTATATAAATTACCTGAGGTCCATCCGGAACGGTTTCTACAACGTGCGCGTCCCAGACTTTATCAAATAATGTTTTGCTTTGGCTCATTTCTATCCAATTTTTTGATTAAATGATTTCATCATAAAGCTTAAATCATCATTATTAACTTCCTTTTTGGTATCCGCAATTTTCAAAAACTCCTGATACAGAAAGTCCAACTCCACTTTTGTTACATCAAAACCAATATTTTTGAATCGATAAGCCAACGCAGAACGTCCGCTTCTCGCCGTCAAAACGATGGAAGACTCATTGATTCCGACTTCTCTCGGGTCGATGATTTCGTAGGTTTCTCTGTTTTTTATGACGCCATCCTGATGAATTCCGGAACTGTGCGCAAATGCATTTGCACCAACGATTGCTTTGTTTGGTTGAACCGGCATTCCCATTAATTCTGAAACCAGATAGCTCATTTCGTTCAGCATTTTGGAATTGATATTTGTATGAAAATTAAGATTTGGATGTTGCTTGATAATCATCACTACTTCTTCCAAAGCTGTATTTCCAGCACGTTCGCCAAGTCCGTTGATGGTACATTCGATTTGTCTGGCGCCGTTGATGATTCCTGAGATTGAATTGGCGGTTGCCATTCCTAAATCGTTGTGACAATGACAAGACAATATCGCTTTGTCAATATCTTTTACATTTTCTCTCAGGTATTTTATTTTCCGTCCGTATTCTTCCGGCAGACAATAACCAGTTGTGTCAGGAATATTAAGGACAGTTGCACCGGCTTTGATGACTTCTTCGCAAACTTTCGCCAAGAATTCATTATCAGTTCTGCCTGCATCTTCTGCGTAAAACTCAACATCGTCAACGAAATTTTTCGCATATTTCACCGCTTCAATCGCGCGTTCCAAAACCTGCTCTCTTGTAGAATTGAATTTGAATCTGATATGAGAATCCGAAGTTCCTATTCCTGTGTGGATTCTCGGTCTTTTTGCATATTTCAAAGCTTCCGCAGCGACTTCGATATCTTTTTTGTTGGCTCTCGTCAATCCGCAAACTTTCGCATATTTTACGATTTTCGAAATTTCCTGGACAGACTGAAAATCGCCAGGACTGGAAATTGGAAAGCCAGCTTCGATAATATCAACGCCAAGAAAATCGAGTTTCTCGGCGATTATTATTTTTTGTTCTGTATTGAGTTTACATCCGGGAACCTGCTCACCATCTCTCAACGTCGTATCAAAAATTTCAATTTTTTCCGGATTCATAATAAAGTTTTTTACCTAATTTTGATATTCAAAAGTAGAATTTGATTTATGATATCTGATTGATACTTTCCAAAAAATACAATATTCAATTCCTTTAAAATAATTGACAACAAATTAATTATCAATTATTTATATATTTTAAATTTACAATGTCAGAATTACAGAAAGATTTTTTATTTGTCCTTATAAAGTCACTTTCGACCTCGGAAAAGCGTCAGTTTAAGTTGTACGTGAACCGACTTGGAATTAATGTCGATGCGAAATTTCTTTTGCTTTTTTCTGAATTAGACAAAATGAAAGAATACAATGAGGAGATTATTATTGATAAAAAAATATCATCAAAACAGCAACTTTCCAATCTGAAAGCGCACCTTTATAAACAAATCCTGGTAAGTCTGAGGCTGAATCCAAGTCTTCAAAACAGCAGAATCCAATTGCGGGAACAGCTTGATTTTGCGACCATTCTCTATCAAAAAGGTCTTTACAAGCAAGCTTTGAAAATCCTTGATAAAGCCAAACAATCTGCCTTGGATTTAGACGAAAAAAGCATCGCTTCCGAAATCATCGAACTTGAAAAAGTAATTGAATCTCAATTCATTACAAGAAGTATTGACGGACGAGCGGATGAACTGATTCTGCAATCGACCGAAATCAATAGACAAAACAGTTACGCTACTCAACTTTCCAATCTTTCTTTGAAATTGTATAGCGAAATGCTGACGCACGGTTATATTAAAAGCGATGAAGACCGTGATAAAATCTTGGATTTATTCGAAAAAAAAGTCAAAAAAATTGACCTTAACAAACTTAATTTTACGGAGAAACTTTGGTATTTCAAGGCGCACGTTTGGAAAAATCAGCTTTTGCAGGATTATAAATATACTTTGAAGTATGCCTATCAATGGGTAGAATTGTTCCACGACAATCCTGAAATGATAAAAAATCATCCGGTTTGGTACATCAAAGGAAATACTTATCTGTTCAAAATTTTGTTTCTGTACGGCAATATTAAAAGGATTGAGGAAAGTTTTGAGAAGTTCAGTCGCGTTGTAAAATCGGACACTTTCATTCATAATGAGAATTCGCAATCGTTGATTTTCCTTAATTATTATAACACCAAAATGAATCTTTATTTCATCAAAGGAGATTTTTTCGGTGGCACAAAGATGATTCCTGAACTGGAATTGAAAATGGAAAAGCATCGCGACAAGATAGATGAACATCATTTTCTCATTCTTTATCTGAAAATTGCATCGATGTATTTTGGCAGTAAGCAATATCAAAATACCATCAAATATGGTTTGAAAATCATTAATTCAAAAGGAAATATTCAGGAGGATTTGCTTTTCCACACAAGGATTTTGATTCTGATGGCGAAGTTTGAAGCTGGATTTGATGACGATTATGATGAGTTTGTAAAAAGCACGATTAAGTTTGTGAAAAAGATGAAAAATCCAGGTGAATTACATTTCAAAATTGTCGATTTCTTTAAGAAAATTAATGACCAAAATTCCACTGCGCAACTTTCAACTTTCAAGGAATTTGAAAAACATCTTCAGGAATCAGAAAAAAACCGATACGACAAAAGAACGCTCGTCTATATCGACATCCACGGCTGGGTAAAATCGAAAGTGAGAAATGTGGACGTCATCGAGATTATAAAAGAGAAAGTTAAGCTAAAATAAATCCGGCTTTTTCTTTAAAAAATCACTATTTTTGCATCCTAAAAATTTCAGTCATAATGCTAAAAATTACTCTTCCTGATGGTAGCATCAGAGAATATGAAGGAGCAGTTACTCCACTACAAGTTGCACTAAGTATCAGTGACGGTTTGGCAAGAAACACCATTTCTGCCGTCGTAAACGGAAAACAGACAGAAGTAGATACCACGATAACGGAGGATTCTACAGTGCAACTATTGACGTGGAATGACGATATGGGTAAAAAAGCATTCTGGCATTCTTCTGCTCACTTATTGGCACAGGCTATTATGGAATTTTATCCGGAAGCTAAGCTGACAATCGGACCTGCGATCGCAAACGGATTCTACTATGATGTAGATTTCGGAGGAGAACCTTTGTCTGAAAAAGACTTCGAAAAGCTGGAAAAGAAAATCTTAGAAAATGCTAAGAAAAATTCGACTTTCAACCTTCGTGAAGTTTCCAAAGCTGATGCATTAAAGGAATATGCTGACAATCCTTTCAAAACTGAATTGATTGAAAACCTCCCTGATGGCGAAATCACTTTTGTGACACACGACAACTTCACAGACCTTTGTAGAGGTGGTCACATCCCTTCAACAGGAATTGTAAAAGCTGTAAAAATTCTTAATGCAGCCGGCGCTTATTGGAGAGGTGATGAGAAAAACCCACAGCTGACAAGAGTTTACGGCGTTTCTTTCCCTAAACAAAAAGAGCTAACAGAATATCTTGAAAGATTAGAAGAAGCCAAAAGAAGAGACCACAGAAAATTGGGTAAAGAACTTGGAATTTTTGCATTCTCAGAAAAAGTTGGTGCTGGACTTCCACTTTGGTTGCCAAAAGGTGCCGCGCTTAGAAAAAAATTAGAAGAATTCCTTTCCAAAGCTCAGAAAAAACAAGGTTATGAATTCGTGATTTCTCCGCACATTGGAGCGAAAGAATTGTATGTAACTTCCGGACATTGGGACAAATATGGCGCTGATAGTTTCCAGCCAATCAAAACACCAAATGAAGGTGAAGAATTTTTATTAAAACCAATGAACTGTCCGCATCACTGCGAGATTTATAAAGCGCAGCAATGGTCTTACAAAGATTTGCCGAAGCGTTATGCCGAATTTGGTACAGTTTATAGATATGAGCAGTCAGGAGAATTACACGGCTTGACAAGAGTTCGTGGATTTACTCAGGATGATGCGCACCTTTTCTGTACGCCAGACCAATTGCTACAGGAATTTGAAAAAGTGATTGACCTTGTACTTTATGTTTTCGGTTCACTTGGATTTGCTGATTTTACGGCTCAAATTTCATTAAGAGACAAAGAAAACAGAGACAAATATATCGGTTCCGATGAGAACTGGGAAAAAGCTGAAAACGCCATTGTAACAGCTGCAAAAGCAAAAGGCTTGAAAACTGTAACCGAATATGGCGAAGCGGCTTTCTACGGTCCGAAGCTTGACTTTATGGTAAAAGATGCGTTGGGAAGAAGCTGGCAGTTGGGAACAATCCAGGTAGATTACAATTTACCGGAAAGATTTGACCTTTGGTACAACGGAAGCGACAACGAGAAACACAGACCAGTGATGATTCACAGAGCGCCGTTTGGTTCTATGGAGCGATTCATTGCGATATTGATTGAGAATACAGCGGGCGATTTCCCACTTTGGCTGAGTCCTGAACAGTTTACTATTTTGCCAATCAGTGAAAAATATTCAGATTATGCAAAAAAAGTTTCAGAATCATTGGAAATTCACGATATTTGCGGATTGATAGACGACAGAAATGAAAAAACGGGTAAGAAAATCCGTGATGCCGAATTGAAAAAGTTACCATTTATGCTTATTGTAGGTGAGAACGAGGAAAACAACGGCACAATTTCTGTAAGAAGAAGAGGCGAAGGCGATTTAGGAGAAATGAAAGTAGAAGACTTCATCTCTTATTTCAAAGAGCAGGCAAAACCGGCATTTGAATTGGGAGCAAACCAATAAGCTGACAACAAATTATTAATTTTAAAATTTAAAACCATAGCACTAAAAAGAAACAACAGCAGAGGCCCGATGAGACGTCCAGTCCAAGAAGACCTCCATCAAATCAACGGAAAAATTCGTGCAAACGAAGTACGTCTTGTTGGTGACAACGTAGAACCAGGCGTTTATCCGTTATCAAAAGCTTTAGAAATTGCAAGAGAGCAAGAGCTTGACCTTGTCGTAATTTCTGACAAAGCTGAGCCTTACATTTCTCGTATCCTTGATTATAAAAAATTCTTGTACGAGCAAAAGAAAAAAACCAAAGAGCTAAAAGCGAAGCAGATAAAAGTAGTTGTAAAAGAAATCAGATTTGGTCCTCAGACCGATGACCACGATTACGACTTCAAGAAAAAGCACGCTGAGAAATTCTTGGAAGAAGGTTCAAAACTGAAAACCTATGTTTTCTTCAAAGGTCGTTCTATTATCTTCAAAGACCAGGGAGAAATCCTTCTTTTAAAACTTGCCCAGGATCTGGAGCACGTTGGAAAAGTAGACCAGCTTCCTAAACTTGAAGGGAAAAGAATGATTATGATGATGAGCCCTAAAAAGCCTGCTAAATAATATTGATACCATTCAATTGATATATAAAACCTCAAATTCGTTTTTGAGGTTTTTTGTATTTTGAATTAGTAGAAATCAAACTCAGATTTTACCGTCACAGTTTCAGAATTTTTTTGTAATTTTGCAAACTATTATTCGTGGAGATGTTCATTAATAATAAAAATAGATATTGATAACAAAACATAAAAAGCAAAACAATGCCAAAATTAAAAACGAAATCAGGTGCTAAAAAGCGTTTTGCTCTTACCGGAACCGGAAAGATCAAAAGAAAAGGTGCTTTCAAAAGCCACATCTTGACAAAGAAAGAAACTAAGCAAAAGAGAAATCTAACGCAAACTTCTTACGTTGCAGAAGTGGACAAGAAAAGTGTTCTACGTCAATTAGCGTTAAGATAGTTTTTATAAATCTAATTCGGTTTATAGGAATTAAACAATTCAAAAATTAACCCTGAAACGGTGCTCCTAAGAGAATTAGAGTTTGAGAGTTTGAGAGTTTGAGAATTAGAGAGAGAATCATCTTTCATCAATGATCATTAATCAATTATTTTAGTTCCGCCCTTTTCAAAAAAACAATTTAAATTATGCCAAGATCAGTAAATTCTGTAGCGTCTAGAGCGCGTAGAAAAAAAATTATTAAAAAGGCCAAAGGTTTTTTCGGTAGAAGAAAGAACGTTTGGACTGTAGCAAAAAATGCGGTAGAAAAAGCAATGTCTTATGCTTACCGTGGTAGAAAAGAGAAAAAAAGAAGTTTCAGAAGCCTTTGGGTAATGCGTATCAACGCAGGAGCTAGAGAGCACGGATTGACTTACTCTCAGTTTATGGGAGCTCTTAAGAAAAACAACATCGAGCTAAACAGAAAAGTACTTGCAGATCTTGCAATGAATTATCCAGAAGCTTTCAAAGCTGTTGTAGATCAAGTAAAATAATTACAAATCTTTGTTATCAATATAAAATCCTGAGAAATATCTCAGGATTTTTCTATTTTTGCTGAAAATTATCTTAATAATGTTCAGAAAATATATTAGTTCATTAGTTTTATTATCATCTCTTCAATTTGTAGATGCACAAACTTTTATCCAAGCTTACCAAGACAGAGCCAATCAGGTTTCTCAAACAAATGTCAATACATATTTGCAGGAGTTTGAAGCTTTAGGAGTAAAGAGAACGGGAACGACACAAAATACAAATGCCTTCAATTGGCTTAAGACTAAATATACAGCTCTCGGCTACACCACGGCTAACTTTCAAGAACATTCTTGGACAGCCAGCGGACTTACTTCCAAAAATCTGATTGTTACCAAAACAGGAACGCTTTATCCAAATAAATTTGTGATTGTTTGTGGACATTTCGATTCTATCAATGGCCCTGGGACTAATGACAACGGAAGCGGAACGTCTATTATCTTGGAAATCGCAAGGATTTTGAAAGATGTTCCGACAGAATATTCTATCAAGTTTATTCATTTTTCTGGTGAGGAACAAGGACTTTTGGGAAGCTCCAGATATGTTTCAGAGGTCGTAAATGGTACAAGCCCGAAAATGGACATCAAAGTAGTTGTAAATCTGGATCAAGTTGGCGGATCGAAAAACAGAACCAACAACAAACTTTATCACGACCGCGACCAAAGCAATCCGACCTCTAATAATGCTGCGGCAGCGATTATTGTTCAAGAATTGGCAAACTGTACAACATTATATTCTCCGTTAGGTGTGGATTTTGATCGTGCGGAAAATACAGACTACGTTCCTTTTCAGCAAAATGGAGAAATCATCACTGGCTACTTTGAATACGAAGGTGGCTACAACAATCCTTATGTTCACACAGCGAATGATCTTTTGGTAAATATGGATCCTATTTATGTGAAGAATGTAGCAACAGCAGCAGTTGGCGCAATCCAGCATTTTTCTGTAGCTTCCCAAGCAGTTTTGGCGGTTGAAGACGTTTTAGTTTTAAAAACTCTCGAGTCTGTACAGTTCTATCCAAACCCAGCAAAGGATATTTTGAATCTAAAAATGGATGCAACCTCAAAATCTTTTACATTTGAACTGACAGATATGAGTGGAAGTCAGATTATCATTAATAAAAACAATGCCTACCAAATTGATATTTCGCATTTGAAGCCTGGAGTTTATCTCGGAAGTATCATCATAGACAATGAAAAAGTAACCAAAAAGATTATTATTGAATAAATTAAAATCGATATTAACAATTCAAATCCTGAGATAATTCTTAGGATTTTTTATGATAAATATTGGAAGATGAAATAGCGCGAAAAAGTTTATATTTGTTCTTAATAAAAATTAGACTGTATGTTTTTATCAATAACAAATTTTAAAAAACTATTAACACTTTCTCTACTTGGGATTTCTGTTTTATATTTTGCTCAAGAAAAAACAGAAGTTGAACAAGCCAATGAAAGCAATTTAAAAAAGCATATCTATTACTTAGCTTCTGACGAATTACAAGGCCGATTGACAGGTTCTGAAGGAGAGACAAAAGCCGCAAACTATCTTTCCGCCGAGTTCAAAAAATTAGGATTGAAACCTTACGAAGGAAAAGATTTCATCCAAAATTTTGAATATAGTGTGAAACTAAATCCTCACGACGATAAAACTTCGACACCTGTAAAAGGTAAAAATGTGATTGCAGTTTTGGACAACAAAGCTGATAAAATCATTGTCATCGGTGCGCATTACGACCATTTGGGTCTTAATGAACATCACAATTCTACTTTAGCAAATTCTGATGGACAAATCCACAACGGTGCGGACGATAATGCATCGGGAACAGCCGCAGTTTTGGAATTGGCGAGAATGTTTTCTCAAAATAAAATCAAGGAAAATGCAAATTACGTTTTCGCATTGTTCTCTGGTGAAGAAGATGGACTGATGGGTTCTAAGAAATTAGCAGAAACCATCAAAACCACCTATCCAAATACTGTTTTTATGATTAATATGGATATGGTTGGAAGACTTAATGATAAAAAAGACTTAACCGTTGGTGGCGTTGGAACCTCTCCTATCTTACCCGACTTGGTAAAAAAATACAAGCCTGAAGGTTTCAATATCGCTTTAGACGAATCTGGCGTTGGACCAAGTGATCACACTTCTTTTTATTTGAAAGATATACCGGTTCTTTTCCTTTTCACAGGAACGCACAACGACTATCACAAACCGACTGATGATTCAGACAAAATCAATTATCCAGGCGGAACAGTGATTGCAAATTATGTTTTTGATTTGGCGAATGCTTTAGGAAATGAAAAAGAAATTCCTTTCACCAAGACCAAAGTTGCAGCCAGCAAGTCTGTCCCGAAATATAAAGTAAGTTTGGGAATTATGCCAAATTACGCCGACAGCAAAGACGGAATGGGCATCGATGGTGTAATAGACAACAGACCGGCTGCCAATGCAGGAATACTACAAGGTGATATCTTGACAAAGATTGGAAAATGTGAGGTAAAAGAAGTCTATTCTTATATGGATTGCCTCTCAAAAGTGAATGCTGACGAGGAACATCCCGTGACCGTGAAACGAAATGGCGAAGAGAAGATCTTCAATGTGAAATTCTAAATAAAAAAAACCGATTGAAATTTCAATCGGTTTTTTTTGATTTGACTTCGCACAAAAAAATCAAACGCAAAGATTTAATTCGAATACTGTGAAATTTAAGCTTGCAAAGACAGATAAATCTGCATTGATGAAGCTTGTGTTTGAACTCTTGAGATTCGTTATTTTTTTTATAATTCTCCGCTTCATCAAATCAATTTATTGATTCTTCTTTGCTGGCTTAAATAACAAAAATTAAAATAAATCTTTGCGCTTAAATTTTGAAAAGTTAAAAGTAAGGATTCTGAAAAATGTCATATAATCAAGAAAATCTATTTTACAACTCCCGAATATTCCGAAAAGTCAAATTTATCCGAGGTTTCATTGGTCTAGCAGATTTAGGAATCCGATGTTCCCAATTGGTCTGCAAATCGCCTTTCATAATGAGCAGTGAACCGTGCTGAAGTGGCAAAGTATATTTGTTCTGATGATTATCCTTCTTTCGAAAATCAAAATTCCGAACTTGCCCGAAACTCACCGATGCAATGACAGGGCGATTTCCCAATTCACTTTCCTTGTCCCGATGCCAAGCCACAGAATCATTTCCGTCTCTGTAAAAATTAAGCAAAACAGAATTGAATTGATGACCCGTCAATTTCTGGATTTTATATTTCAAGCCTAAAAGTTCCGGCGTCCAGGCATTCACACTGAACTCATTTCCTCCCAAATGATAAGATTTTTCATCGTCGCCATACCAAGCAGTCAGGCGTGGCGTCAGGATTTCCTTATCAAACATTTTTTGCGTGCTTTGTTTCCAAGGAACGGTTTCTATGAGTATTTTTTCAATTTCCGTTGCTCTTTCCTCAGACAAAAAATGTTCGGTATAATCCAATAACTCGGTCGGAAATTGGTAATATTCGCCTGCATCAAACAAGCTGAGTTGCATATCTGTGTTATACGTTCTAAAATTACTTTGCATTTGAAACTTTATTATCCAATTCTTTGATATCTTTTCTGATTTCCAAAAACATATCTTTCAAATTATAATTATCAAAATTATCGGGCTCAAAATCCTCAGGAAAAATCCCCGACGCATATTGCCAGATTTCCACAATCTCGCCCAACGGAATCTCATAAGGCTTGTAAAAAGAATTGTCCGCCGAAACCTCGATGGCTTTTTTCTTTTGCCCTTTGAATCGTTTGTAGGAAATCCCATCATTCAAAGTCACGAAAATGTAACTTTTATTGATTTTCAAATCCTCAATATCTTCCACATATTTCCCGATAATGAACGAACCATCTTTGAAAGGAGGCATAGAATCACCTTGCGCTGGGAACGCCCGGTATTTTCCATTGGTCAAAAATGGCAATGAAATCCGCTGAAGACTTTCGATATATTCTGGGTCGCTGTAGCCTGACAAATATCCCATCGACGCTTTTTGAGGAATGATTTCGATGCTGTTATTTCCCAAATTATCTACGATGATTGGCAGTACGATTCTGTTGTCCGGGAGATTCATCATTTCTTCCAAAGGATATTTTCTGATGTTTACCGTCAACAACAAATCAATACTAATATGGAAAAACTTCGACATCGTAATAAGCACGTCATACGGCGGTTCGGAACGGCCATCTTCGTAAGAAACGTACCGCGACCTTGTAATAATTAAGGTATCTGCCAGCTCTTGTTGAGTCGTCATTTTCTTTGCTCTTAAAAACCTGATGTTATCTGAAAAAATTGACATTGTTATAATTTGTAACAACAAATGTAATCATTTTGTTTTAAAATGTAACTAATTTTGTCACGTGAATCGAGCAATTGTACATATGGATATGGACACGTTTTTTGTGTCCTGCGAAAGACTGAACCACTCAGAACTCAACGGAATCCCTTTGATAATCGGAGGTGGCGACCGTGGTGTGGTGGCGTCTTGCTCGTATGAAGCGCGAAAATTTGGTGTTCGTTCTGCGATGCCAATCAAAATGGCGCTCAGACTTTGTCCGGATGCAAAAATTGTAAAAGGCGATTATGAACTTTACTCGAAATTATCTCATTTGGTCACAGAAGTGATTCAGGATAAAGTGCCGTTAATGGAAAAAGCGAGCATCGATGAATTTTATCTCGACCTGACCGGAATGGACAAATTTTTCGGCTGTTATCAATGGACTCAGGAAATTGCATCAGCTGTAAAAAATGAAACTGGATTGCCGATAAGTTTTGCTTTATCCAATAACAAAACCGTTTCCAAAATCGGAACTGGAGAATCGAAACCTGAAGGAAAATTTCAAATCAGAGAAACAGAAATTCAACCATTTTTAAATCCTTTATCCGTCAAAAAAATCCCGATGGTTGGTGATAAAACGTTTCAACTTCTTTCGAGAATTGGAGTCCGGACCATTCACACACTTTCTGAAATGCCTGTTTTGATTCTTCAGCAAATGATTGGTGCGAACGGAAAAGAACTTTGGAAAAAAGCAAACGGCATTGATGAAAATCCCGTCGTTCCCTACTCAGAAAAAAAATCGATTTCCTCAGAACGGACTTTTGCAACTGATTCCATCGACGTTTTGGAAATAAAAAGGTTGATTTCCGGAATGGCAGAAAAATTAGCCTATCAATTGAGGCAGGAAAAATGGCTGACTTCTACCGTCGTTATCAAAATCAGATATTCCAATTTTGATACGGAAACCAAGCAACACAAAATCGCTTACACGTCTGCCGACCACACGTTGTCCAGAGTGGCGCTGGAACTTTTCAATAAAGTTTATACGAGACGAATGCGCATCAGACTCGTTGGTTTGCGCTTCACAGATTTGGTTCACGGCAATCATCAGATGAATCTTTTTGAAGATACTGAGGAACAAATGAGCCTTTATCAAACGATGGATTACCTCAAAAACCGATTCGGAAAAGACGCACTTGGAAGAGCGTCCGGTTATGATTTCGGTAAATAATGTTTTAAACTTTTAATTAAATGTATCTCAACTGTCACTCTTTTCACAGCCTTCGTTACGGCACTTTATCCGTTCAAAATCTGGTAGAGCAGGCTTCCGAACTTGGAATCAAAACATTGGTTTTGACTGATATCAATACGGTGACTGCGATTTATGAATTTAAAAAAAAATGTGAAGATGCTGGAATAAAACCGATTGCTGGCATTGAAGTCAGAAAAGAAAATAAACTCTTATATATTGCTATCACAAAGGAATTCAGCGGAATTGGAGAAGTGAATAAAATTCTGACTGAACATAATTGCGACGGCGTTGAACTTTCTGAAACGGCTCCGAATTACAATCAAGTATTCGTAATTTATCCAATTCAAAATATTCCTGAAATTCTAAAAGAAAATGAATTCATAGGAATCCGTGAAGAGGAATTGAATCTGTTGATTCGGTCGGAATTTAAAGATAAAATCAACAAAATGGTTGTTCTTCAGTCTGTCACTTTCAGCACGAAAAAGGAATATAATCTTCATCGAATCCTGAGAGCGATTGACGGAAATACTTTGATTTCTAGACTTTCTGAAGATGACATTTGCAGAAAATCGGAACATTTCAAATCGGAAATCAATTTAGTAAAATCATTCGAACAATATCCCGAAATCATTAATAATACAAAAAATATTCTCGCTGAATGTAGTTTTGAATTTATATATAAAGAACGCGGAAGCACAGAAAATAAGAACAAAAAATGTTTTACAAAATCTGAGGAAGAAGACCTTAATCTTTTGAGTGAGCTTGCCTATTCGGGTTTGGAAAAACGATATGGCGCAAATGATGAAGTTGCCAGAAAAAGAGTTGAAAAGGAACTGAAAGTGATTGGCGAACTCAAATTTTCGGCGTATTTTCTGATTACTTGGGATATCATTCAGTACAGCAACCGAATGGGTTTTATGCACGTCGGACGAGGAAGTGGCGCCAATTCCATTGTCAGTTATTGCCTTGGAATCACGGATATTTGCCCAATAGAACTCGACCTATATTTTGAAAGATTTCTAAATCTAAACCGAACTTCTCCACCCGATTTTGATATTGATTGGAGTTGGCAAAACAGAGATGCTATTATCCAATATATTTTTGACACCTACGGAAAAGGCCACGTTGCTTTTTGCGGAACCAATGTGGAATTCAAATATAAATCGATTTTTCGGGAAGTGGGAAAAGCATTTGGTTTGCCCAAAGAAGAATTAGATAATTTGGCTGGTAAATCGATGGAAAATCACGACCAAAACTCGATTGTAAATTTGGTTCAGGAATATGGACAATTAATGGAAAAATTTCCGAACCAACGAAGTATGCACGCTTGCGGAATTTTGATTTCTGAAGAACCCATCATAACTTACACCGCTTTGGAAATGCCACCGAAAGGTTTTCCAATCGCCCAGTTCGATATGAATGTTGCGGAAGACATCGGTCTGGAAAAGTTCGATATCCTTTCTCAACGAGGACTTGGAACAATCAATGATACGGTAGAATTAATCAAAAAAAACAGAGGAATTGAGATTGATATTCGGAATACTTCGATTTCCAAAGACGAATCTGTTTGCAACGAATATTTAGCTATTGGAAAAACAATCGGCTGTTTTTATATCGAAAGTCCGGCAATGCGTGGTTTATTGAGACGGTTGAAATGTAGTGATTACCGAACATTGGTCGCCGCGTCATCCATCATTCGACCTGGCGTGGCGCAAAGTGGGATGATGCGGGAATATATTTTCCGGCACAATCATCCGACTCAGTTTGAATATTTTCATCCCTTGTTTGAGGAAAATCTGAAAGAAACTTATGGCATAATGGTCTATCAGGAAGATGTGATTAAGATTGCTCAGTATTTTGGTGGACTTTCTCATGCAGATGGTGATATTTTGAGACGAGCGATGAGTGGAAAGGAAAGGTCGATTCAAAAATTAAATGAAGTTAAAGTCAACTTTTTTGAATCCTGTAAAGAAGAAGGACATTCGGAGCAAATGACGGCGGAAGCTTTCCGACAGATTGAGTCATTTGCAGGCTATTCTTTCTGCAAGGCGCACTCGGCTTCTTATGCGGTGGAAAGTTATCAGAGCTTGTATTTGAAGGTTTATTATCCGTTGGAATTTATGGTTTCCGTCATCAATAATCAAGGTGGTTTTTATCGGACGGAAGTTTACATTCACGAAGCGAGAATGTCTGGTGCTGATGTCCAAAATCCATGTGTCAACAACAGCGAATATCAAACGATTTTGAAAGGAAAAGAAATCTATTTGGGCTTTATGGTTTTACAATCGCTGGAAACAAGAGTAGCTCAATTGATTGCTGAAGAACGGAATAAAAATGGTGATTATAGATCTTTAGAAAACTTTATCAAACGCATTCCAATTGGGATTGAAACTATTCAAATATTGATTTTTATTGGCGCATTCAGATTTACGGGAAAACCGAAAAATGAGTTATTGGTGGAAGCAAGATTGCTGTTAATCAATTATAAAATTGAGAACAGAAATATCGCTCTTTTCGATGAACCAGCCAATGACTTTAAACTTCCTGAACTGAAAAGAGAACAGTTTGAAGATGCTTTTGATGAAGTTGAGATTATCGGATTTCCTGTTTCATGCAGTCCGTTTGATTTGTTACAGACCAAATTCCGAGGCAATGTTTTTGTGAAAGATTTGCTGAAGTTTCATAAAAGTCAGGTGAAAATGCTAGCTTACTTAATTTCCAGAAAACACGTTCCAACGAAAAAAGGCGCAATGTTTTTCGGAACTTGGGTCGATGTGAATGGTGATTATTTTGATACCGCACATTTTCCGGACAGTTTGAAGCAGTACGATTTTCAAGGTGGCGGTTGTTATCTTCTGTTGGGAACGGTGGAAGTGGATTATCATTTCCCGACCATCACGATTCATAAAATGGCGAAGATGCCGATGATTCCTGACCCTCGTTATGCTTATGACAAAGAAAAGCAATACGATGTCCACAAGCAAATCAAAGAAGATGTCAGTATGACGTCTCGAAAACCTTATCCACAGGCGCACGAGATTAATTTGCCGAGGCAGAAGTTTAACTAAAAACAAAAAAACGATTACAAAAGCAATCGTTTTAATTTATACTATTTCGGAACTCAATCCTTTATCCAATAATGCTTGATGCATTGGTTTCAGTTTTTCCAGAGCGCCTGTTTTTACGGTACATTTTCCTTTGTAATGGATCAGCATCGTGCATTGTTCTGCCTGTTCCGGCGTGTGTTCACAAATATCGATAAGACACATAATTACGAAATCGAAAGTGTTGACATCGTCGTTGTGTACCACGAGCTTGTAAACTTCATCTTCCAGTTCCATCACCAAGACTTCCTCTTCGTACTGGCGTTTTGGCTCGTCATAAGATCTGTTGTTGTAGATTTTCATAACGTTGTTTTTTTATTCAGTGATTTCGTCGGTTAAATCTTCCAATAAAGGTTTATCATACAGAAGTTCTACCAATTCTACACTTTTGTTTTGCATTTTCAAGATTTTGAAATGATAATTACCATATTCAAATTCCTGATTTTCTTCTGGAATATCCTGTAATTCATTCAAGATAAATCCTGCAAGCGTGTTGTATTCGCCTTCTTCCGATGGCGGAATATTTTTTGGAAGTTGCTCATTGATCTCGTCCAAAGGTTGAGTTGCCTTCACCCAATAAACATTGTCTCCAACTTTATCTACGATTTTTTCTTCTTCATCCTCCTCATCTTGGATTTCTCCAACCAATTCTTCCAGAATATCTTCCAGCGTAATGATTCCTTCGGTTCCACCAAACTCGTCGATTACGATGGCAATATGTTGTTTTTTGAATTGGAAAACTTTTAAAAGATCCGAAATCTTCTTGCTTCCTACCACAAAGAACGCCTCTCTCATAAAGCCTCTCAGACTCTCGTGAGTAACTTGGCCTTTGCTTTTGATATATTCTCTAATGATTTCTTTTGTGTAGAAAATTCCGATAATATTATCGATAGAACCTTCGTAAACCGGAATACGGGAATAGCCGCTTTCCATAATTTGGTTGATGATATCTTCCGGATCATCATTGATATCGATGGACGAAATATTTTGTCTCGTGATCATAATCTGTTTTGCATTGTGATCTGTAAAATCGAATGCATTTTTGATGATCTCGTAATTTTCTTCTTCAATTTCTCCGCTGTCTGCTGATTGTTTTACCAACAATTGTAATTCCTCGGTCGAGTGGATATCGTGTTCCGAAGCTGGAAATATTTTAATTAATTTCAAAAACGCGTTGGATAATGAATTCATCAACCAAATAAATGGACGGAAGACATTATAAAAAACGTGCAATGGATAAGCGATGAAAAGCGTCGTGGCTTCTGACTTTCTAATAGCAATCGACTTTGGAACCAATTCTCCGAAGACGATGTGCATAATCGTGATCAACAAGAAACTACAAACTACAGAAATGGTGGTTACCGTTGCGGCAGCCAACTCTATACTGAGCGATTGGAATATTGCTTCGATAATGTGATGCAATGCACTCTCTCCTACCCAACCTAAGGCAAGGGAAGCGAGTGTGATCCCCAATTGCGTTGCAGAGAGATAAGCATCAAGATTCTTGATGATATTTTCCGCTTGCTTGGCTACGGCGTTTCCTTCCGCAGCTTTGATTTGGATTTGGGAATAACGTACTTTTACTATTGAAAATTCGGCGGCTACAAAGAAGCCATTCAGAAGAACGAGAAATAATGCTATAAGAAGTTTGACTAAACTATCAGAATCCATTTAATGTTGTATATACAATCTGTGCAAAGATAGATATTTTTTTTGACTTCGATTTATAGATTAGAAATGAGATAAACCACCCCGTCAAAAATTCTGCGAATTTTTGAATCCCCTCCAGAGGATGGGAATTTTTTCAAGCAAAATTTCTTTTTAAATTGAGATCGTGGTTTTATGCAGAATCTGCAGCCCGACTTGAACGGAAATCCTTTTTTGCGTAATCTTAAGTTCTATTTAAAAGGACATCGTCTGCAAAAAAGATTGGGAGTGGAGGGCGGAAAAGCTGCCCAAATACAAACTGCCGTAAATAATAAAAAGCACTGAAGTTTGACCCTCAATGCTTTTTATAACTAACTACTAACTTTAACTTTATCTTTATTAACTGTTCTTGAGCGCTTCTGCTCCGGAAACAATTTCTAATATTTCGTTTGTGATGGCTGCCTGTCTTGCTTTGTTGTAGAAGATCTTTAGATCACTTCTAAGTGCGTCTGCATTGTCGGTCGCCTTGTGCATTGCTGTCATCCTTGCACCGTGTTCTGATGCTACGGAATCCAAAATGGCTTTGAAGATCTGAGTTTTGATGGATTTTGGAATCAACACATCAAGAATCTCTTTTCTGCCTGGTTCGAAGATATAATCTACATTGATATCCGCCGATCCAGCTTTCTCTTCTGTAGCTGATGAAATTGGCAAAACTTGCTCTGTCACTACTTCCTGAGTTGCTGCATTGATGAATCTGTTGTAAACTACATAGACTTTATCAAATTTGCCTGCTTTGAAGTCTGACATCACTTTCTCCGTCATATTTGAAACGTGATCGAAAGAAAGATTGTCGAAAAGTGAACTGTGGTTTTCGTAAACAGTTTTGTTTCTTCTAACCGCATCGAAGGCTTTTTTACCTACTGTCAAGACTTCTATTTCCGTGTTTTCGTTTGCAGAAAACTGGATGTTAAGTTCTTTGATCACAGATGAGTTGAAAGCGCCTGCCAAACCTCTGTTGGAAGTCACGGTGATGAAAAGTACTTTTTTCACTTCTCTTTCCAATGCAAATTCCGAGATGTTCTCTGCATCAGACGCCGCACTTACATTCTGTATGATCTCCTGAAGTTTTTCAGAATAAGGTCTTAGCATTACGATTGCATCTTGCGCTTTCTTCAGTTTCGCAGCGGAAACCATCTTCATAGCGCTTGTGATCTGCATCGTAGAAGATATAGATGTAATCCTGCCTCGTATTTCTTTTAAGTTTGCCATTCTTTAGCTCAAAGATTATTGTTTGAAAAGTTCAAGGTTTCAAAACTTTAAATTTTGAATCCTTGAACATTGAACTTTTTTAGTTGTATTTCGCAGAAAGTTCTGTCGCTACTTGCTTCAAAACGCCAGTCAATTGATCATCAATTTTTCCGGATTTAAGAGCTGCCATTACTTCTGGATGTTTGTTTTTCAAGAAATCCACATATTCAACCTGGAATTCTTTTACCTTTTTGATAGGAATGTTTCTCAATAGATTCTCAGTTCCTGCGTAGATCATCGCAACTTGATTTTCTACTGGAAGTGGAGAGTTCACTGGTTGCTTCAAAAGCTCCACGTTTCTTTCTCCTTTTGAGATCACCGCCATAGTAGCAGCATCCAAGTCAGAACCGAATTTAGCAAACGCTTCTAATTCTTTATATTGAGCCTGGTCTAACTTAAGTGTACCAGAAACTTTTTTCATTGATTTGATCTGTGCATTACCACCAACTCTGGATACAGAGATACCAACGTTGATCGCCGGACGAACTCCTGAGTTGAAAAGGTCTGTCTCCAAGAAGATTTGACCGTCTGTAATCGAAATTACATTTGTTGGAATGTACGCAGAAACGTCACCAGCCTGAGTTTCGATAATTGGAAGTGCTGTCAAAGATCCGCCACCTTTTACCAATGGTCTTAGAGATTCTGGCAAGTCATTCATCTGAGCTGCAATCGTATCATCTTTGATGATCTTCGCCGCTCTTTCCAACAATCTTGAGTGAAGGTAGAAAACGTCTCCTGGGTAAGCCTCACGTCCCGGTGGTCTTCTCAATAGTAGAGAAAGCTCACGGTAAGCAACCGCTTGTTTTGAAAGATCATCATAAACGATCAAAGCTGCACGACCAGAGTCTCTGAAGAATTCTCCGATAGATGCACCAGCCATTGCAGAATAAACCTGCATTGGAACTGGGTCAGAAGCATTAGCCGCAACAATTACTGTGTAAGCCAAAGCACCTTTGTCCTCTAATGTTTTAACGATTTGTGCTACAGTTGATGCTTTTTGCCCAATTGCAACATATATACAATATACTGGTTGCCCAGCATCATAAAATTCTCTTTGATTGATAATGGTATCGATAGCAACAACTGTTTTACCAGTTTGTCTATCACCAATGATCAACTCTCTTTGTCCTCTTCCTACAGGAATCATAGAGTCAATAGCAACAATACCAGTTTGAAGTGGTTCTGTTACCGGCTGACGGAAGATAACTCCCGGCGCTTTTCTTTCCAATGGCATTTCGTAAAGTTCTCCTTGGATAGGTCCTTTACCGTCGATAGGATTACCAAGAGTATCTACAACTCTACCAAGCATTCCTTCACCCACTTTGATAGAAGAGATTCTGTTTGTTCTTTTTACAGTATCACCTTCTTTTACCAATTTGGATTCACCAAGAAGTGCAACCCCAACATTATCTTCTTCAAGGTTAAGAACGATACCTTCAACTCCAGCCTGGAATCTTACCAATTCTCCGTACTGTACGTTTTCTAAACCGTAAACACGAGCAATACCATCCCCTATCGTAAGAACAGTACCAACTTCTTCTACGTTAGATTGAGTATCGAAATTTGCTAATTGCTGCTTCAGTATCGCTGATACTTCTGCCGGATTTATTTCTGCCATTATATGGTTGTTTTTTCTTAATTAAGTTGAAATTCTTTTTTGATATTGCCCAGTTTTGTTCTTACTGATGCATCGATCTGCTGATCTCCCACTCTCAGGATATAGCCTCCCAAGATCTCTGGTTTTACGGTAGTTACTAAATCATAGTTAGAAACGTTTACCATTTTGGAATCCGTAATGATCTTCTGAATATTTTCTTGCGATAAAGGAGAAGCCGTTACCAAAGAGATACGTTGTGTACCATTGATATCTTCTACTTTATTGATGAATTCCTGAGCGATATTTCTAAGCTGAGATTCTCTGCCTTGTTTGATGACCAATCTGATGATGTTCTTAGAAACCGTGGAGAAATCTTTGAAGATTTCCAAAGCGATTGCTTCTTTCTTTTTTGCATCAATTATCGGCGTATTCACAAACTGATTCAGTTCTTTGGAAGAAGACATTATTTTCACAATATCCTTCATCTCACCGAAAACAGCATCTGTGTTACCAGACTCCTGAGTGAAATCCAATAGACCTTGAGCGTATCGTTTAGCTACTTTAGATGTTAACATCCTGATTAGTTAAGGTTAGATTTGTTAAGAATATTTTCTACCAAAGCGTTTTGCGCGCCATCGTTGTCCAATTTCTCTTTAAGAATATTTTCAGCAATGCTTACAGACAAAGTTCCGATTTGAGTTTTGATGTCAGCCATAGCCGCATTTTTCTCAGTCTGGATAGATTGTCTAGCCGCTTCGATCATTTTTTCTCCTTCAACTTTAGCACTGTCTTTAGCTTGATTTACGATTTTATCTTTCATATCTCTAGCTTCTTTCAAGATACCATCTCTCTCAGCTCTGGCTTCACGAAGGATTCTTTCGTTATCTTCTTTCAACTGGGCCATTTCTTGTTTAGCCAATTTAGCTTGATTAAGAGCATCGATGATAGATGTTTCTCTCTCGTCTATTGATTTAAGAATTGGTTTCCAGGCAAACTTCCCTAGTAAGAAAAGCAAAGCTAAAAAAATGATGGACTGGATGATAAACAATCCTGATGAAAACTGATGAAGTAATTCCATTATATCGTTAGATTAATTTTTTTTGAAAATTTTTAAATATAAAACATTGCTACAGCCAACCGCTGTAACAATGTTTGTTTTTTGGCTTATGATGCGAACAACGCAGCGAAAGCAACACCTTCTACAAGTGCAGCAGCAATAAGCATAGCAGTTTGGATCTTTCCAGATTGCTCTGGTTGTCTAGCGATCGCTTCAAGAGCGGCAGCACCAATTTTTCCAAGACCGATACCTACACCTAGTACAATAAGACCTGCACCAATAATTCTAGGAATTTCCATAATGTATATAATTTAAAAATTGTTTTATTCTAATTTAATTAATGAGCGTGATCGTGATCGTGCTCCTCCACTGCCATCCCGATAAACAAAGCGGAAAGCATTGTGAAAATATAAGCCTGCAAAAACGCAACTAATACTTCCAGTAAATAAATAACCAATGTCAAAAACGGAAATGCAACACCCGCGATCCAGTTCTCGAAAATATAAATCGAACCGATCAACGTCATTACAACGATGTGACCAGCTGTCATATTCGCAAAAAGACGAATCATCAATGCAAATGGTTTTGTCAAAGTTCCCAACAATTCGATTGGCATCATAATAAACTTCATTGGTACAGGAACGCCTGGCATCCAGAAGATATGTTTCCAGTAATCTTTCGATCCTGAGAAAGTTGTGATCAAATAAGTCAAGATCGCCAGAAAGAATGTAATTGCGATATTACCAGTTACGTTGATTCCGAAAGGCATCAAACCTAATACGTTTAAGAACAAGATGAAGAAAAATACAGTTAATAAATAACCCATAAATCTCTTGTACTTATGCCCGATGTTTGGAATAGCAATATCGTCTCTAATGAAAATAATCAATGGCTCAAGGAATTTTGCAGCACCCGATGGCACCAAAGATTTTTTATAAGATCTAGCCATTCCTCCGAAGATCACCAACAATAGAATTGCAACAAACAAAATCGTCAAAACACTTTTTGTGATAGATAGATCCAAAACTCTTTTCTCCGTTGGGTGATGAGCTTCATCTAAAGTCAAAGTTCCTTTGGAATCTGTTCTGTAGATTTTTTCGTGGTGAAGTGTGTAGAATTTACCATCACTTTCTACTGGAGAACCGTGGATAAACTCGTGACCATCTACGCCTTCCGTATTACTCATAAAGGTATGAAAACCTTCATCGTAGATAATAATTGGCAACGGAAAACCGATGTGATGACCATCTTTCACCATCAATGCAACGTCGTGAGCATCCAGAATGTGATGATCTACAAATTCCTTCACTACTTTCGCTCTCTCATCTTTTTCAGAAAGTGCAGGCGTTTCAGTCACAGGTTTACCGTGTTGGTTTTCAACAGTTTCGTGTTGAGCGAAAGCCGTTGTAAACGTGAATAAACTGTAAAATAAAATTGCTGTTTTCTTTAGCATCGATAGATTTTTTTTTCGTTTTGCAAAAATAGACTATTTTTTTGCTTTTGAAGAATTAATTTACTGTTTTTTGTCATAATTAATTAACTGTATTGCATAATAGGTAAGCAACGCAGTCAGAACAAAATATGGGATGATAAAATGGAATTTAAAATTGGGAATATCATCGAAATGAAGCTTATTTTTGATCAAATACATCAATCCAAATTTCACCGTAATGAGTCCCAATACAGACATTCCCAAGAATTGCGGAACTGTTCTATTGATGATCAAAAGTAAGGTTATCATCATCATAAAAATGACACTCAAGAAGAGATAAAACTTGATGATTATGACTTCATCCAAATGGAAAACGAACTTCCAAATCGCGAAATGAATGATAAATGTCAAGAAAAATAAGACACTGATGACGATGTTACTTTTGTTTTGCATTTTCTTCTTCTTTATTTAAAATTTCGAGTCTTTTCAATGTTGTGTATAATGAAAGACAAAGTCCGCTGAGTCCAATGACCAAAACCAAAACATTGGAGCCGGTCTCGAAATACAGGTCTAACTGATGTCCGCCCCAAAATGAAATCCCAATGATGAACAACATCTGGAAAACTACGGAAGAATATTTCCCATATTTCCGCAATGCATTCGAAGGATTGTCTTGTTTGTCTTCCAAAATTTGATTTTTGCAAAAGTAAGTATTAAAGTTTGAAGTCTGAAGTTGAAAGATGGAAGTTTATGATTCGACGTTTTGAAATGGAGATTAATTTATGTGAATCTTGTTAAAAATCTTATCGTAAAATTTAAAACCGCAGAGCGGTAAACTGTTAATAGAATCAATACCACGACAAGCAAAGCTCCGTAGGAGCGACCTGTTAAAAGCATTAGGAAAATCGAAAATATATTTCAATGAATATATCTTTGTACAATTGATATCTTAAAATAATTAATCAACTTGAAGAAGTATTATTTTTTTATTAAAATAAAAAATATCTTTACAGGTCGCTCCTCTGGAGCTTAGATTCTATATATTACTTATTCCTATTAACAGTTCGCCTTTACAAGGCTTTCTTTGAAATTTAAGAGTTCATAAAATGAACCGAATATAAATAACAAACATTGTACATTTAGACAAAGGTTCGTTTTATCTTGAATCTGCAGCCCGGCTTGAGCGGAAATCCTTTTTGTGGCTGGAAAAGCTTAGGCAAAAAGATTGGGAGCGGAAGACGGATAAAGCTGCCCAAAAATAATTAATAATGAAAAATTAATAATGAATTAAATACTCAATAATAAATATTTCGCATTTGCTTATTTATCATTCCAAATGCTTGTTGAAATTTTCTTATTTTTGCAACCTTAATATATTACACAAAGTTATGTTCAACAGTTTACAAGATAAGCTAGATAAGGCGCTTCATAATATTTCCGGTCGCGGAAAGATCTCTGAGATCAACGTTGCAGAAACTGTAAAAGAAATCCGACGTGCTCTCGTAGATGCCGATGTGAACTACAAAGTTGCAAAGGACCTGACGAAACGCGTGCAAGATAAAGCGCTGGGACAAAACGTTCTGACGTCTCTTACGCCGGGACAATTGATGACGAAGATCGTCCACGACGAATTGGTGGAATTGATGGGTGGAAGCCAGGAAGGCATCAACCTTTCTGGGAAACCAAGCGTTATTCTAATAGCTGGACTTCAAGGTTCTGGGAAAACGACTTTCTCTGGAAAATTAGCCAATTACCTGAAACAAAAACGCAGCAAAAAACCACTTTTGGTAGCTTGTGATGTTTACAGACCTGCGGCAATCGATCAGTTGAAAGTTCTTGGTGGACAGATCAATGTTGAAGTCTATACGGAACTTGAAAATAAAAATCCTACTTCTATCGCATCGAATGCGATCAATTATGCAAAATCGAATGGTTTTGATACCGTGATCGTGGATACGGCAGGACGTTTGGCAATCGACGAGCAGATGATGATCGAAATCAAGTCTGTTCATAGCACAATCCAACCGAATGAGACTTTGTTTGTTGTAGATTCTATGACGGGTCAGGATGCGGTGAATACGGCGAAGACCTTCAATGATGTTCTTAATTTTGATGGTGTTGTTCTTACGAAATTGGATGGTGATACGCGAGGTGGAGCGGCTTTGACGATTCGTTCTGTTGTAGAGAAGCCAATCAAATTTATCTCAACTGGAGAAAAAATGGAAGCCTTGGATCTTTTCTATCCGGAAAGAATGGCGGACAGAATCCTGGGAATGGGAGATGTTGTTTCCTTGGTGGAAAGAGCTCAGGAACAATTTGATGAAGAGGAAGCTAAAAAACTTCATAAGAAGATTGCCAAGAATGAATTTGGTTTTGATGATTTCTTGAAGCAGATCAATCAGATCAAAAAGATGGGTAATATGAAGGATCTAATGGGAATGATCCCAGGTGTTGGGAAAGCGATCAAAGATGTGGACATCAATGACGACGCTTTCAAACACATCGAAGCGATTATCCACTCTATGACGCCAGATGAGAGAAGAAGACCTTCTATCATCAATGTTTCAAGAAAGCAGAGAATTGCTAAAGGTGCTGGTAGAAAATTGGAAGATGTGAACGCCTTGATGAAGCAATTTGACCAAATGGGTAAAATGATGAAAATGATGCAAGGCCCACAAGGTAAACAAATGATGCAGATGATGAGCAAAATGCCGAATATGCCAGGAATGGGTGGTGGATTGTTTGGGAAGTAACTTTCCTTTGAAATATAAATGTAAAACCCTGAGAATATTTCTCAGGTTTTTTTTGATGGAAATGTTAGACATAAAAAAACCCGCTAGATGCGGGTTTTTAATATTTAGAATGAAAACTAGTTTTTAGTTTTTGTCCCAGATAAGTTTAGTAGTAAGCTTGTCTCCACCTGCTCCTAAATTAGCAACTCCTGAGTTATATCCATTCGGATTATATTGAAGCAAAGTAACAGGATATGTGATTCTTGCTGGTAATTCAGTAAGTGTTGAACCTGATGGTGAAATCGGCGTAAACACATAAGTAGTAGCACCCGCTGTAGTTGGAATCAAAAGATTATTGGTTTCACCTGGTTTTAATAAGAAGCTTGGGAAGCCAGTTCTTCTTACTTCAGCATAAGCTTCTTGAGGTTGCATAAATAAAGCAAGATACTTTTGGTTAAGTACATTTGCTTGGCTCGCTGGAGGCAATGCACTAACAAATGTGTTAGCTTCGGATGCCGTTACACCCCATCTTTCCAATGATGCTCTAACACCATTTCTGTAATGTACATCGTCCCAACCATTAACTTCAGATAATAAAAACTCTACCTCAGCATACTCCATTAAAACTTCTCCAAAGTCAGCTTTAATAACATTGTTACTCCAGTTAGAAGCTCCAGAAGCATTTTGAACAGCCACCATTTGTCTTGTTAAACCGTAAGGTAAACCAATATAGTTGTCAAGTCTCTTACTTTCTGGATACGTAAATGAACCTTGAGAAGGAGTTACAAAATTCTGTTGTTTGTTTCCACTATCATCTAAAAGATAATCATCATTAGCATCCACTTTGAAAACAGGTGCTGCATATTTGAATAAACGAGGATCTAACCCAAAGCCTCCTTTTTCTCCTTTTAATGCTTTTACCATAGTATCAGTAATTTTGAAATCTGTTCTTGAATTAACAAACATCGCAGTATACATTGGAGATGCTAAAAGTGGATTGCTATTATCATATACCAATACAGCTGTATCATCGTTTGAAGTCATTACACCACTGCTAATTGCGTCTGTTATATGAGATTGTGCTTCTGGAAGAGCTACTTTTACTCTATTTGCAATTCTCAATCTAAGAGAGTTTGCGAATTTTTTCCACTTACTCATATCTCCACCGTAAATACCATCGCCATCAAACTTATTACTAGACAAAACCAATTGGTTAGATGCCTCTTTAAGTTCTTTCAAAACATCTGTATAGATTTTTTCTTGAGACGCGTAAGATGGTTGTGGATATTGAGCTAAATTCAACGCTTGAAAATCAGAATCCTGATTACCGTAAGAATAATAAGGAACAGAACCAAACGTATCCGCTAATATAGAAAATATGTAGCTAAGCATAATACGAGAAACAGCAATTTGGTTTTCATTATTTCCGTAAATAGAAGCTTGTAACCTTGTTGTTGGATCAGTATTGATTTTAATAATACTTTGATAATCAACAGCTACTCTATATAGATTATTATATATTGCCGCGCTTGATGTTTCTCTAAATTGGAAACGATCTTCCTCTGTATAAGCCACTTGTGCAGAATACTGAACCCAAGGCAATGTCATTCTACCAGATTCAAAATCGTTTCTAGTAGCATCCATCAACTCTTTTGTAGCCGAATTCATCAAACCAGATGTTGGAACAAATTCTGGTTGATTTGGGTTTACATTTATATCATCCAGTGATTCTTGGCAACCTACAATTGCGAATAATCCCAATGATAAAATAGTTGTTTTTGTAATATTTATAATTTTCATTTTCTTAAAATTTAAATTGAACATTAATACCATATGTTCTTGTTGAAGGTAGAGATCCTCCTTCGAGACCTTGTACATTACTACTAGAATAAGATGCTGTTTCAGGATCAATATCCCAAGCTAACCCCCATGTAAATAAGTTACGAGCAAATGCAGTAACAGTTACATCAGAAATTGCATCACCTAAGATACCCTTAGGTAAAGTGTACCCTAAAGTAACCTCTCTAAGTTTCCAGTAACTAGCGTCAAAAACGTTAGCCGCATCTACTTGGTTATAGTGATTAGTGGCATACGAGTACGCATCTAAAACTTGAGTATTTGTTGCATAACTACCATCTGTTTGTAATACTACACCAGGCAATACAATTCCATTTTCTCTAATACCATTATCAGCTGTCTTATCCAACATACCAGAATACATTCCCCACATATGTGAAGTAGAGAAGTATTTACCACCTTTTTGTCTGTCCAATAATGCGCTTAATGTGATGTTTTTGTATCTGAACGTATTTCTTAATCCACCGTTCCACTCTGGTAAGTAAGATCCTAAATATACAGGAGTAGAAGTTGGTGTATAATATCCATTAGCACCAATTACTCTATTACCACTAGAATCATAAGTATAATCAGTTCCATAAATTTGACCATATTTCATACCTTCAACCGCATAAACTCCTACTCTGAATGGTGCATTAGCTAGACCTAAAGTTTTTGATGTATCAGAAAGTTCTACTAATTTATTTTCATTCTTAGCGAAATTAACATTTACGTCCCAAGAAAAGTCTTCAGACTTAAGTATTTTACCATTCAATATAACTTCAATACCTTTATTAGACATTTCTCCAACATTGATATTTGCTTGAACAGCTCCAGTACCTCCATCTATTGGCAAAGGAATAATTTGATCATTTACTTTTGCATCATACAAAGTTACGTCAATACCAAAACGATTATTAAACATTCTTGCTTCTAAACCAATCTCAACTGTCTTCTTATTTTCACTAACAAGATTTGGGTTTCTACTCACATCCGTGTTACTATATCTTGGAAATCCTAAGAAAGGGATTCTAACATCATACACGTTAACTAATTGATATGGATCTGTATCCGATGAGATATTAGCCCATCCCCCTCTTACTTTTGCAAAATTCAACCAGCTTGCATCAATCAAACCAGAGAAAACAAAACTTCCTGAAATTGATGGATAGTTGTAAGGCTTATTAGGTAAAGAAGAAGACCAATCAGTTCTATTAGTAGCATCAACGAACAACATATCCTTATATCCTAATGATACGGATTCGTATAATGAGTAAACTCTTTTATTAGAATTAGTATAAGTTACTGTAGCTGCGGCGGCTCCATTATTTAAATTATAAAAATTAGGAATAACAAGTCCTCCATTCGTTTGCGCGGCAATCAAGTCAGCTTTTGCTTGTCGTAAGTTTGTACCTACAAAAGAGTTAACACTGAAATCTCCAAATTTTTTATCATAATGTACTCTTAACTCGTAATTATACTCAGAAAAATTTCTTTTGTTAACAGTATATCCAGACTGTGCTTGAGAACCCACTGCAACTCTAGTATCATTAGTAAATGAATAAACATCTCCTAATAAGTTACCGACAACATATAAGTCCTTAGTAATGTTATAAGTTAATGATGCATTTCCATATACCCTTTGTCTTTTATCAGTTGCATAATTTTCATAAGCAGTCCAATAAGGGTTATCAGAATATTTTAAAGTTGAGTTATCCCAGCTTGTTCTATTCCAACCTCTTTGATCACCGCTCGCCAACTTATAATCTTTTAATTTAGAAAAATCCAAACTTCTAGCTCCCCATTGGAAAAACTTCTGAGCTACTGAATTATCGCCGTATCCTTGTTCAGGTCTATTAAAGGCATCATTCAAATTATAAGTCAATCCTACATCTAATTTTAACTTATCACTTAATTGACTTGCAACACTTAAGTTCAATGTATTTTTATTCAATTCAGAATTTGGAAAAATACCTTCTGTTTTTATATTGCTATAGGAAAATCTAATTCCTGTTTTTTCAAATGATCTACTGATTGAAATATTATTATTATATGTAACACCAGTTTTAAAAAATGAATCAACATCATGTTTTGGAGCAACCCATGGAATAGCTTTTAAGTAATCGCTTGCAAATTCAGGATCAAAAGCATACCAAGGAAGATATGTTAAATTACTGTCATATTTTGGACCCCAAGATTCATCAACTGCGTATTCAGCAACATTATACGTCTGACCATTAATATTTGCTGTAGAAAAAGTATCTTGACTACCTTGCCCATATTGTCTCTGCAGATTAGGCATTTTATAAATCTGGTCAAAAGAAACCCCAGAATTCAACGTAATTTGAGTTTTACCTCCTTTACCTCTTTTTGTTGTATAAACAATAGCCCCATGTATTGCTCTAGCTCCATACAAAGCGGCTGCAGGACCACCCTTTAAAACAACAATCGATTCAATGTCATCAGGATTAATATCAGCTGATGTATCACCATAATCAACACCTCCGGCTCCTCTTGATGTATTACCTGTATTAAAGTTGGAGTTGTTAAATGGAATTCCATCCACTACAATTAACGGTCTGTTATCACCAGTAATAGATCCAACTCCTCTCAAAGTAATTCTAGTAGACCCTCCCATTGAAGCTGACGATGCGGTTACTTGTACACCAGCTACGTTTCCTGACAAGGAACTAATTGCATTGGTTTGTCGAGATGCTGTTATTACATCACCTTTAATTTCCTGAGCTGCATAACCAATAGCTTTTTGCTCTCTCTTGATACCCAAAGCCGTTACTACAACGCCTTCGATATCTTGTGTCTTAGCTGAGTCTTGTACCGTTTGCGCAGAAACCATTGCAAAAGAGGACGAAAGAACTACAGCCAACACGTTTGTTGTTAATTTTTTCATATCAAATCAAATTTTTCAATGAACAAATGTGCAAAACTTTATTAACATATACAACACAAATTGTTAAAAATTGTTAATCCAAAATAAGAATTTATTATGATTATAGTAACAATAACAATGTTTGACTACTAATTAAATTGCAACTAATATTAATTTTAACAAAGATTACAAAAAAAAACCAAGATAAAATCTCAGTTTTTTCAATACTCAAAGTTGATATGTAATAAATACTACATATCACATTTATAAAGTAAATGCAAAATAAAACTGCCTCAATTAATTGAAGCAGTTAAGAAAATTACTAATCTATATAAGGATTATTTTGTACTTCTGCTTGAGGAATTTTAAATGTCAGTTTTGTATCATCATAAGAATAACTTACCCCTTTGAAGAACTGGTGATTAGCTCCTCTTGTAATGGTTGCCTTATTTCTCTTCATTGCTAAGTAGCTTTTCCCTTCGCCCCAGAATTCGATTCTAGTTTGCAAATAGATTTCATTTTGAAGAGCTAAACCTGATAAGCCATCAATGTAGGCTACATTAGTCATTCTTTTCGCTTGGCTTCCTAAATAGTTTTTAAGAATTGTTTTTGCTTGCGCTTCATTTCCTGATTTAGCTAAAGTTTCTGCGGCAAGTAAATAAAACTCATCAACTCTCATATAAATATAATCGTCTGTTACGTTTCTTTGTCCTTGAATCACTTTTGCTCCATTATAGAATTTACCTGTAGGAAAGTATTTGAAACCTTGAAATGTACCTGTAAATTGACCATTTCTAATATCATCAGTTCTTTCAGCCAACTTCAACATTAAGCCCTCATCGGCGGTTTTATAATCCCCAACTGACTGATAGCTATATGTATACATATCCATCTGTCCCCACCAGCTAACTAAATCTAAACCATTATCATTGGTAAGGTCAAAGCCCCACATCCAGCTTGGGTTAGATTCCAATGTATTGAATCCTCCTAATGCGGCTGCATTTGATGTTACTGAAACACCACTATTGTTCATAATATCCAAAGAAACTTCTGCAGCCTTGGCATTTTCTCCCATTGCAGCATAAGTATACGCTAAATAACCTTTTGCTACATACTCATTTATATATCCCTTATTGCTAGGAGAAAAACCATCAAGTAAAGAAATAGCAGATGTAAGGTCAGATACAATCAAACTATAAACTTCAGATTGTTTTGACTTAGGTTGAACAGCTTGGTTTGCTTCTGTGTAAACAGGAATAGCATCTGCTGAAGAATTATAAGTTTGATTATAGAATTGCATCAAATAAAAGTAAGCCTGAGCTCTGATCGCTTTTGCTTGCCCCATAATTGCCTTATTAGCATCATCTGGAATTGCATCATTTCCACCCAACTCAGTAATAATATCATTAGCTCCTCCAATTAATCTGTAGTAATATCTCCAAGCGATATAATTAGGAACATTTTGAGTAAAATCCACAGTTGAAGATAAGTTAGCAACTCTTAAATAACGGTTATATCCATTTCTGGCAAGAGCCAAATCTCCAGATAACATATCACTAATGATATCGAATCCTTTTTGTCCAAAATCTTCATGTGCCGTTGTTCCACCAGTCCCAGTATTTATCATCATAACATACAGACCGTTGAGCTTGTACTCTACTGGCGGCGTAGAAATTGTTTCTGTAGGTGCGGTCTCTAAGAATTCGTCTTGACAAGAAATAGCAAGTAACGCAAGAGATAATGTTAAAAATATTTTTTTCATTTTATTATTTATTAAAAATTAGCTTTAACTCCGAACGTCAAAGTTGATAATGGAGCATAATTATAGACACTTGATTGTCCTGTTTCTGATGTATAAGGATTGAATCCTTTTCTCTTAGATTGAAGCCAAAGATTGTCTCCTGCAACCGAAATTGTTAATGAATTGATACCAGTACCTAGTAAAAGATCTTTGGTAAAAGTATAAGATACATTAACATTATTTAAAATTAAATAATCAGACTTAGTCAAGAATCTTGTAGACTGTGCTGCAAAGTTAGCATCTGTACCATTGGAATTAGATAATCTTGGAATATCTGTGATATCACCAGGGTTTTTCCAACTACCGTGGATGTCTTTGTGCCAGTTACCATTTCCTACAATAGAGTTCGCCATAAATGATCCATAAGCAGCATCATAAGAATATCCTCCAAAACTATACAACAATTGTGTTCCAATTGCAAAATTCTTATATCCAAAAGAAAGATTAACAGCCCCTCTTAAGTCTGGTATAGCAGATTTTCCAACAAACTTTTGTGTTGCTAATGCATAATTTTCTGTTAAACCTTGTGAAATAACTGCATTAGGATTGGCTTGTTGAAATTCATATAATGAGAGTATATTTTGATCACCAGCATCGTATATCCCGTTTCCATTAACATCAACAAAATGTTGCACCCATTGTCCCGCACCAGTTTGAGAATTAACACCAGCCCATTCTCTCATATAATAATCATATATAGAATGCCCTTGCGCCCTTCCATAACCGGCTTCGCCAGATACATCTAGTATTTTTGGAGCATTGGTAGCAGGATCAAATGGCATCTCTGTCAATTTGTTTCTAGTCATCTCTCCGTTGATACTTAGATCAAGGAAGAAATCATTTTTCTTAATAATATGTCCCACGACATTGAATTCCATACCCTTATTAACCAAAGCACCACTATTGGCTCTAAGAATTGCCATAGAAGTAGAAGGAGCTAATCTTGTATCAAAAATTAAATTATCTGCTTTGCTATTATAATAATC
>RCUH01000547.1_pt1 | contig 36859 bp, 39 predicted proteins | sample 2166191 | NCBI WGS metagenome assembly RCUH01 (sample SAMN09932848, study PRJNA488358) | compost metagenome | feature: garden; material: soil; isolation source: compost soil in an enriched community after 214 h of incubation | place: Germany: Experimental Botanical Garden Goettingen | collected... | reverse complement strand
GAATTATTGATGGCAGAAAATTGAGAATTTCTGGAAGCTTTCTCGCTGGAAGCTCCTTTTTCAACAATGACTTTTCTTTGTTTCTGATAATTAAGATTTTGTAATGCAATATCATAATCGGTTTTCTTTCCGATTTCCGCATCGTACAATCTTTTCTGAAGGTTGAAAGATTGCAAAGCTGTATTATAATCATTTTGCGACTGAAGCAACTCTTTATCCTGATTGAATTCCTGATTTTTCAATTCCAAAAGCGAACTTCTCATCTGACTTATTTGCTGCATAATTCCCGTTTCCTGATTCAGATAATTGAATTCCGTATTCGGATTGTAAACCCTTGCAATAGGTTGTCCTTTTGTCAACATTTGTCCGTCTTCTGCAAAAATTTCTTTTACCGCTCCACCTTCCAAAACATTTACAAGAGATGAATTAAGAGATTGTGTTTGCGCAGTTACCATCAACATATCCTCAAATTTCCCATTTGTCACTTCATCCGTTTGGATATCTTCCAACTTCACATTGTAAGTTTTTTTCTGATTGAGAAAGTACCAGCCAAAAATTGTGACAGCCAAAGCAGAAATAATGATAATCGATATTAATTTTAGTTTAGACTTCTTTTTTACTATTTTCGTATCCATATTTTAGATAACTTATTTATCTACAGACTATTACACAATGCCGATGCCAGAGATTTATAACTTCATAACTCTCTGAAAATGTGATTAAATATCAATTTATTAATTTTAATACTGTTCATTATCGGACACTTTTTGTGCGAAAACGAACAATTCGGTTACAATTAAATAGTTTTTCAGTTAGTCAGTATCATTGGAAGATTGTCATCCTGAGGCTCTCGAAGGATTATTAAATTAAATTTTCAAATTATAAAAATGCGAAAAAAAGAAGCTCATATTTTAATTGTGGATGACGACGAGGATATTTTATTCTCGGCGAGGGTTTGGCTGAAGAAATTTTTCACGGAAGTCAGTTGTCTCAGTCAGCCGAAGAATATTTTGAAGTTTTTGGCGGAACAGCAAGTTGACACCGTTCTTCTCGATATGAATTTCCGAAAAGGTTTTGAAAGCGGACAGGACGGATTGTACTGGATGAATGAAATCAAAACTTTGGAACCTCAACTTCCGATTATTCTAATGACCGCTTATGGCGAAGTGGAATTGGCGGTTGAAGCTTTAAAAAATGGCGCTTCCGACTTCATTCTGAAACCTTGGAATAATGAAAAACTATACGCTTCCGTAAATCTCGCAGTTGATATTTCCAGAAAAAATAAAAAACTGAATCAGTGGGAAAATGTCAGCGTAAAAACCAATCAATATCAATTGGAAACTGCGTCTTTCGCAATGCAGGAAGTGATGGAACAAATCACGAAAGTTGCGCCGACCGACGCCAATATTTTGCTTTTAGGAGAAAACGGAACTGGAAAATATGTCCTCGCAGAACATCTTCACGAATTATCAGAAAGGAAAAACCAGCCATTTGTCCACATTGATTTGGGAAGTTTGTCTGAGAATTTGTTTGAGGCGGAACTGTTTGGTTATAAAAAAGGAGCGTTTACAGATGCGAATCAGGATTATTCCGGAAAGATTGAAAATGCGCAGAATGGAACTGTATTTTTGGATGAAATCGGGAATCTCCCGCTTCATCTTCAAACCAAATTATTGAGTTTGATTCAAAATCGAAAATTAACGAGAATCGGAGAAAATAAAGAACGAACTTTGGACGTCAGATTTATTTTTGCAACAAATGAAAATCTCAAAAAAGCCGTTTCAGAAAATCGTTTTAGGAAAGATTTATATTACAGAATTAATACAGTTGAACTGCAAATTCCGAGTCTGAGAGAACGTTTGGAAGATATTCCGACGTTAGCAACTTATTTTCTTGACAAGTACAAACAGAAATATCACAAGCCTGATTTGACTTTAAATGATGTTTTAATTTCAGAATTAACGCATTATTCTTGGGCAGGAAACATCCGTGAACTAGACCACTGCATCGAGCGAAGCGTGATTCTTTCAAATGAGAAAAATTTGAAATTATTGATGCCTCAAGATGAAGAATCTGATAAACCAATTATCAATCTCAACATCGAAGAAATGGAAGAAATTCTCATTAAAAAAGCTTTGAAAAAACACCGTGGAAATATTTCTCTGGCGGCGGAAGATTTGGGATTGTCCAGAGCTGCATTATATAGAAGAATGGAAAAATTTGAATTGTAGATGAACAAGCAACAATTTATTTGGCTGTTATTTATTCTTCTGGCGATTGTCAGCGGGATTTTTGCTTTTGATTTTTATTCTCAGAATAAGTGGATAAATTTCGGTTTGTTTACAATGGTGACAATTGGTTGTATTGTTTTGGCTCAAGTTTCAGCTTTGTCATTTATTCAGAAAAGTGAGAAAATTTTATTAGCCATTCAGAAAAAAGACTTTTCATTATTTCCAAAAACCGAAGAGAATAATTTGGTTGATAATGCTGTAAAACTTTATTATCAAAGCAAGGAAGAACATTTGTCATTATCATCTTACAAACTTTTGTACGAAGAAATTCTGAATCAATTGGAAATCGGATTGATGATTCTTTCTGAGAAAAATAATCAATGGGAAGTTTTTTATGTTAATCCAGTTTTCCTGGAAATTCTGCAAATTCCTAAATATAATTCTTGGGATTTATACGAATCCAAAACATCAGAATTTTATAAAATCATTGAACAAACCAATTACGAAAACTCGCAGGAATTCTTTGATATTTCAATTAATGAAAATGTGAAACAGTCGTTTTCTCTTCGAACCAAAAAAGTTCAGAATGTCAAAAACCGTTTCTGCATAATCAGTTTGGAATCTGTTCAGAAAATCATCGAACAAAAAGAAAAACTGGCTTGGAATAATTTAATGAAAGTAATTTCTCACGAACTTCTGAATACTTTAACACCAGTTAATAGTTTGATTCAAAATCTTGAATATATTGCAAATCAAGAAATTGTTGAAAAAGAAGACCAGGAGGAAATGAAGGAAAGTCTGATGATTATCAATTCAAAATCCAAACAATTACTGAATTTTGTGGACGATTACCGTCAGGTTGCCGAACTTCCAAAACCAGTTTTCAAAACCATTTCTTTGACGCAAATCGTTGAATCTGCGCTCAATTTCCTCAAGCCAGAATTCGAAAAAAATCAAATTAAAATTATAAATTCATTAGAAAACCAAGTAATCTTTGCTGACCAGAAAATGATTGAAAGATGTTTGATTAATCTTTATCTGAACGCAATTTATGCAGTCTCTGACAATTCAGAAAGAATTATTAAAACTGAAATTAAAACCTTTAACAAACGAATTCTGTTAAGTGTAGAAGACAACGGAATCGGAATCTCAAATGAAATCAAAGACAAGATTTTCCTTCCGTTTTTCACAACCAGAATCAGCGGTTCAGGAATCGGCTTAACTTTGAGCAAAAGTATTATCGAGGCGCATAAAGGTTACCTTAATTATAAACCTTTGGAAAAAGGAAGTCGATTTGAAATGTGGTTTGTGGAGCAATAAAGAGACAAGAAAAAAGAGCAAAGAATAAAGACTAAAAGCACAATTATGAAAATCAAAAATAACGCTGGCGAAATTGTAGAATTTGAAATCTCAAAACTGGAAAATTCACTTCGAAATTCCGGAGCGGAAGAAAATTCCATCAAAAAAGTCATTGATAATATTTTGCCAAATTGTGTCGAAGGTGTTACAACACGAGAAATTTACAAACTGGCTTTCGACGAGCTGAAAAAAATTTCAAATTCCGTCGCGGCGAGATACAGTTTGAAAAAAGCGTTGTTGGAATTGGGACCAGCAGGATTTTATTTTGAACAATGGATTGCCAGAGTTTTTCAAAATATCGGCTATAAAACAGAAACCGGACAATTGATAAAAGGACATTCAGTGACTCACGAAGCAGACGTCATCGCCAAAAAAGAAGAGAAAACTTATTGGGTAGAATGCAAATTCCGAAATGCAGAAGACACGAAAATCTCCGTCACAACGCCAATGTACGTTTTGTCGAGAATCAGAGATATTTCCGGAATCAATTATAATCTCTTCGGAACTCAAACCGAATTTACTGATGGCTGGTTGATTACAAACACCTATTTCACCAAAGATTCTGTGGCTTTTGCAGAATATTACGGACTGAGATTGTTGTCCTGGGATTATCCAAAAGATAGAAACATCAAAAGTTTGGTTGACCAAAATGCGCTTTATCCAATCACTTGCCTCACGACTTTGAACGGAAAACAAAAGCAGAAATTGCTGGAAAAAAAATGTGTTTTGGTAAAAGAATTATTCAATAATCAAAATTTATTAGACGTTTTGGAACTCAATCAAGAAAGAAAATCAGAAATATTAAAAGAAGCAAAAGAACTTTTAGTCATCAAAATTTCCGAATAAAAAAACCGCCAGATTTGGCGGTTTATCTTTTGTCTATAATCTATCAGTCTATTATCTCATAGTCCGAAAACTATTTCCCTTTCTGTGGCGGATATTTTGCCATAATATCAGCAACGATCTGCGGGATTTGCTTTTGTTTAGACTTCGGCGAATCTACAGAAAGTCCGCTTCCGATTCCCTGCCAAACCAGTTTTTGAGTTTTCGTATCCACAATATCTATGACAATCGTTCCGCTGTTGTAATTGTTGGTCCAAGTGTTTCCCATTCCGAAACCACCGCCCCAAGGTCCGCCCCAACCCCAGCCCATTCCGCCTCCCATAGAAGTCGTAACGTCTTGAACTTTTTTGTGCGACGCTTTTACATTGATGATCAAATCAGGATTCTGAGCCGATGTCAAAGTTTTTGCTTGCAATTGCTTTGATAGCTCGTTCAAGACTCTGTCTTTGTCAAGGTCATTGAGTTTCAGGTCGTCTGTTCTCAGCAAATAAGTTTTGTAATTCGTAAAATTTGCCGTTGCAGAATAATCAGATCTCACTTTGAAAGGGCTACAAGAAGTCACTCCCAAAGAAACTGCTGCTAAAAGTATAATTATATATTTTTTCATAATTTAAAATTATTTAGATTTTTTAATAAATGTATCTGTCTTTTTATCGTAACCATACGGGCAATGTCGGCAACCACTTTTACAGCAATAACCACGTTTCAAATGGAATTTCTCCGTAAAAACCTTGTAACCTTGCTCGTTGTAATAGAAGTCTTCATTCTCTTTGATGTCATTTAGTTTCATAAGTTAAAAAACTGTACCAAAATTTTTATCTTTGATAGGTTATTAATCAAAATTATTATGGCAGCTTTATCCGCCTTCCAACCAATTGTCACTCTGAGGCTCTCGAAGAGACCGTTCAAGTCGGGCTGCAGATTCGTCTTCAAATCAAATTTATCCATCAAATTTTAGAATTACCATCTAATTTATAAAATCTAAACTCTAACTTCTCAAAATGATAATCATCTGCCAAAGATTACTCAAAAATACTAAAATTTCGGGGATTACTTTGTTTCCGTTTATTTTCCTGAGAAAAAAGGAGTACCGGCAGAACAAGATTCTCATCAACCACGAGAAAATCCATCTTCGCCAACAGTTGGAACTTTTGATTATTCCATTTTACATTTGGTACTTGTCAGAATATTACATCAAGTATTTGAAGTACAAAAATCCAGAACTAGCCTACCGAAACATCAGCTTCGAAAGAGAAGCTTACGAGAACGATCAAAACTTAAACTATCTCAATAAAAGGAAATTCTGGGGTTTCATTAAATATTTATAAATCTTGCTGATAATCTATCAAAACCATACATCTAAATTATTATTAATCAAATAATTAACAGCTACTGAAAAAATATTTTACACTTCAACATTACATTTTCATTAAAAAAAAATTTCAGATAGTAAAATAATCTAAATTTGCAGAATTATTTTTCACAATAATTTTATTATGTCGCAAGATATCAGCGGTCACATAGACCTCAAAAAACTATCCGCAGTTGGCGTTTTGGTTTCACTTGGAATAGTTTTCGGAGACATCGGAACCTCACCGTTGTACGTTATGAAAGCCATCATCAATGCTGGAAAAGCAGGCGGCATCATTTCCGAGGAATACATAGAAGGTGCACTTTCCTGCATCATTTGGACTCTTACTTTACAAACTACAATCAAATACGTTATCATCGCTCTAAAAGCCGATAACAAAGGCGAAGGCGGGATTCTTTCATTATACTCTCTAGTCAAACGGTTTAAGAAAAAATGGCTCTATGGTGTGGCAATAATTGGAGCCGCGACTTTGGTTGCTGATAGTATTATCACACCATCTATGACGGTAATTTCTGCCATAGAAGGTTTGGAACTGGTGACGAGTAAAGCGCCGGTAGTTCCAATCACTCTTGTAATTCTAATCGTCATCTTTGTTGTGCAACAATTTGGAACCAGTTTTATCGGGAAATTTTTCGGTCCTATTATGGTTCTTTGGTTCTTGGTTTTAGGAGGTTTTGGCTTGGTTCAATTGATAGATCACCCAATGGTTCTCAAGGCTTTCAATCCTTATTACGCTATCAAGCTAATTTATAATTCTCCTAGTGCAATTGTAATCCTTGGAGCGGTTTTCCTTTGTACCACGGGAGCAGAAGCGTTGTATTCTGACCTAGGTCATTGTGGGATCAAGAACATACAAGCTAGCTGGATTTTTGTCAAAATAATGTTGATTCTTAACTATTTGGGACAAGGCGCATGGCTTCTCAATAATTATCATGAAGTTTTCCAAGGGAAAAATCCTTTTTTTGGGATTATGCCAGAATGGTTCATTATCCCTGGAGTAATATTGGCCACAATGGCGGCGGTGATTGCGAGTCAAGCTGTTATCACTGGTGCCTTCACAATGTTTTCGGAAGCAATGTCGCTTAACTTTTGGCCAAATCAAGAAATCGAATATCCTTCTGGAATCAAAGGTCAAATGTATATTCCGAAAATCAATTGGGGACTTTTATTACTTTGTTTCATCGTCGTGATGTACTTCAAAGAGTCTAGCAAAATGGAAGCAGCCTACGGACTTTCAATCACCGTTACGATGCTAATGACAACCATTCTTTTAATTTTCTGGTTCTTCAAAACCCGAACAAAGAAGGTTTGGATTGCACTTTTTGCATTAGTTTATATCATCATCGAAGGTGGATTTTTCAGTGCTAATATTATCAAATTCTTTGATGGTGGTTGGATGTCTGTTCTACTCGCAGGATTTATCGGAGTTTGTATGTATGCTTGGTACAACGGAAGAATCATTAAAACAACTTTCATCAAATTTGTGAAACTTGATAAATACATCTCTACGATAAAAGACATGAAACTGGATGAAACGATTCCTAAATTTGCGACCAATCTTGCTTTCATCAGCCGTGCAAAACGAGATGACGAGGTGGAATCAAAAATCATTTATTCCATCATCCGTGCTCAACCTAAACGAGCTGATCATTATTTTATTCTGAATATCGTCAACCAAGAAGATCCTTACAGTTTCAAATATAATGTGGAGGAAATTTTGCCTGGAACTATTTATAAAATCAGTTTTCTTTTAGGATTCAAAAGAGATAGAAGAATTAATGATTATTTCCAACAGGTTTTAGCAGAAATGATGGAAGAAGGAACAATCCCATCCAGAAGTTCGCACCCATCTTTGAGAGCACATAATATTCCGCCGGATCTTAAATTCGTGATTATTGATAATGTTTACATAAATGATTTCTTATTGACGATTCGGGATAAGATTATTCTCAACATCTATCATTTTGTAAAAAAACTGGGAAGTAACGATTTCACTTCTTATGGTGTTGCTAGCCATAATGTGGTTGTAGAATCTGCGCCACTACTCGATCAGAAAATCAAAACAGAGAAGATAGAAAGAGTCGAAGGCAAGCATTTTGATTAATCAGAAAAAAAATCGCTAATTTTGTAAGATGGATACGAAGCAAAAAGAGTTAAATGTCGCAACTATAAAAGATGTTCTAAGACAATACCTTATGGATAAAGGCTTCCGCAATACGCCGGAGCGCTATACCATTTTGGAAGAGATCTACAATATGGAACATCACTTCAACGTGGACGATCTTTACCTTCTGATGATGCAGAAAAAATACCACGTGAGCAAAGCGACAATCTATAATACGATCGAGATTTTCCTGGATGCAGGCTTGATCAGAAAGCACCAGTTCGGAGAAAAAACATTGAGTACATCTTCTTACGAGAAATCTTATTTTGATAAACAACACGACCATTTGGTAATCTACAAAGATGGCTCGGACAAAGAAATTGAAGAAATCATAGAGTTTTGTGATCCTAGAATCCAAGGCATCAAAGACGCTATTGAAAAAGCATTTGGTGTAAGTATTGATACGCATTCGCTGTACTTCTACGGACACAAGAAGTCTGAAAATTAATGAAGAAAACTTTTCTTTTACTATTACTTTTAGTTGTTGTAAGAATCTTTTCACAAGTGACGCCAAGCCAGAATCCCGGTTTGGTAAAAGATCCTTTTTTCAACAATCCAAATCCAAACAAAGAAGCTTCAAAGAAAGTCATCAATAAGCACGCTGACACTTTTGGTGTAAAAGCTGACAAGTATGAAAGCAATCCTGTTTTTTCCGGAAGCGTTGTTTTCGAACACCAAGGTTCTGTTCTTACAGCGGACGAGGTAGTTTTTTATCAAAAAGAAAACTTCCTGAAAGCTATCGGAAACGTTGTTTTGACTACTGCCGACGGAAACAGAATCACTGCAGAAGAAATGGAATACGATGGCAACACAGAACGTGGAATCGCCAGAAGAAACGTCGTGCTTACAGACCCGAAACAGACCATCAAAACCGAAACACTTTATTACGACAAGATTCCAAATACGGCATATTTCAACACTGGCGGAACAATCTATAGTAATGACGGAAGTGTGATGTACACCAAATCTGCAACGTATTACCTCAATACAAAAATGATCGATTTCATTGGTCGTTCCAACATCGAAACCGATAAGTACACTATTGTCAGCGATAATATCAAAACCAACCAAAACACGGGCGTTTCTGATTTCTTTGGACCCACGACGATTCGCGCGAAAGACAATCCAAGAAATTACGTTTACACAGAATTAGGAACGCACAATTCAAAAACCAATGAATCTTTTCTCAACAAAAATTCGAGAATCCATTACAACGATAAGATTCTTACTGGAGACAAATTGTATTACAACAGAAACACAGGTTTCGGAAAAGGAAATGGCAATGTGACTTTGGATGATCCAAAAGAAAATCGTTTTATAAAAGGTGGTTACGGCGAAATCTACGAGAAAAAAGATTCTGCAATGGTAACCGAAAAACCTTATGCCGTGAAGATTCTCAGCAAAGATTCTGTTTTTATTTCAGCGGATAAATTTCTGACCTATCAAAAACCAGATTCAGCCAACGCACTCAAAAAGAAAAGCTTTCTGAGAGCCTTCCGAAAAGTACGTATTTTCAAACCAAATATGCAAGGCCGTTCAGATTCCCTCAGCTGGAACGAGACCGATGGCGAGATGCACCTGATCAGAAAACCAATACTTTGGATGGGCGCAAAACAAGTCACAGGCGACGAAATCCGAGTTTACAGCGATCCCGAAAAAGAAATCACAGATTCCATCCGAGTTATGGGAAATGCCTTCGCTATTAGCAAAGCAGATTCCTTGAATTTGAAGGATGAATTCAACCAGATCAAAAGCAAAAATATGATCGTTTACCTAAAAGATAATTCGATCGATGTGGCAAAAGCTGTCGGCAATGCGCAAGCCATCACTTACGCAGATGACACCAATCAAAAAACAAAAGAAGTGACAAGAATTGGCGTTGCACTTTCCACGTGTGGCGAGATTGTGGCGCAGTTTATAGACCGCAAACTGGAAAATGTAGATTGCAATATTGGCGCAAATCAAGATACTTATCCTATGAGCAAGATTTCCAAGGACGAACGCTTCTTCAAAGATTTCAATTGGAACACTAAGGACAGACCGCAGAAGTGGAAAGACATTTTCCTTGACACGCCAAATTATCCGGAAATCGTCTACGAGTCAGACAATTCACTCTACGAAAGAGCAGATGCCGAACGTAAAAAACTCGAAGAAAAGAACAAACCGAAGACACCGATTCGGGTAAAAAAATAATTAAAATGAAAAACTTATTATTATCATTTTTTTTAATTCCTATATTGGCATTTAGCCAAAATATCCAACCCGATGAATTTTTGTGGAGTGCAAATAGAAAATTAAAAAAAGAAGATTATAAGATTTTGATTTATGACCAAAATGCGACAGTTCGTTCATCAATAAACCTCTCTTGGCAACTTGCAGGATTTAGCGTTTTCAATAAAAATTTCAATCAAAATGTGTTAAATAAATTTTCTGGAAGCTCTTCTGCGATCAACCCAGATTTATACAATATTGAAACTTTTATCAATTATCAACAACTCAATTTTGACTTGGCTGAAGTGTATGCTAGAAAAATGCGAAGAGATCTGTTAGCCAATAAAAGTACATTTTGGAAAGGCTTCGATGTCGCTAATCAAATTATGAATCAAATATCATCTGATTTTACAAGAACCCAAATTCTAATGGACAGCGAAACAAATCAAGGTACTGATTCGACACAAGTGAGAATTTGGGAACAAAAGATTAAAAAAGAGCTTGAAGAACTATCGGAATTTGATTATAAAAATAAATCAAAGATAAAAATCAATAATGTAAATAAGGATATAATTTAATATTCAGATTTTATTTATAATGGACTTAAAAAAGAATTTCTACCAATACCAAGCCCAAACAACATCTTACGCCGCAGGTTTCGAAGTGGAAAAGGCAGAAGGAAGTTACATCTACGGAAAAGATGGAAAAGCTTATTTGGATTTTGTAGCCGGTGTTTCCGCAAACACTTTGGGACATTCGCACCCGAAAGTTGTCAATGCCATCAAAGAACAAGCAGACAAATATCTTCACGTGATGGTCTATGGCGAATATGCGCAGGAAAAACCAGTCGCGCTTTGCAAACTTTTAGCAGAAGCAACACCAGAACCTTTGGAAGTGACTTACCTCGTCAACTCTGGCGCAGAAGCCATTGACGGCAGTTTGAAATTGGCGAAACGTCATACGGGAAGAGAAGAAATCATCGCTTTCAAAGAAGCTTATCACGGGAACACGCACGGCGCACTTTCTATTGCAGGAAACGAATTTCATAAACGAGAATTCCGTCCGTTGTTGCCAATGGTCAATTTCATCGAATTCAATAATGAAAATGATTTTGATAAAATCACGGAGAAAACGGCTTGCGTGATTGTGGAAACTATCCAAGGTGCGGCGGGTTTCATCATGCCGAAAGACAATTATTTCATTCAGCTGAAAAAACGATGTGAGGAAGTTGGTGCGTTGTTGATTCTTGATGAGATTCAGCCGGGTTTTGGACGGACAGGAAAACTGTTTGCGTTTGAACATTTTGGAATTGTTCCAGACATTCTCGTGATGGGAAAAGGAATGGGCGGTGGCGTTCCAGTTGGCGCTTTTATGAGTTCTAAGGAAATCATGACCAGCCTTTCACATTCGCCGAAGTTGGGACACATTACGACTTTTGGTGGAAATCCGCTGATTGCAGCGGCTTCTCTTGCAACTTTGAAAGAAGTTTTGGAAAGCGGATTGATGAATGAAACTGACAAAAAAGAAAAATTATTCAGAGAATTGCTCGTTCATCCAAAAATCAAAAATGTGAATGGAAAAGGTTTGATGCTGGCTGTAAATCTTGGAAGTCCGGAATACACTTTGAAAGTCGCATCAAGATGTATGGAAAAAGGATTGATTGTCTTCTGGCAACTTTACCGAAATGAATATATGAGAATTTCTCCTCCTTTGACCATCTCGGAAGATGAAATCCGAAAAGGTTGTGCGATTATTCTTGAAGCTTTGAATGAAGTGGAATAGTTTTTCGCTCAACATTCTACTTTAATATCCAGTTTGTCATTCCGTAGGAATCTAAACTTCGCTGTTGAGATTCCTACGGAATGACAAAATTGCTATTCTAAGACAAATCTGGATTTAGCGACAAATCTGCAGCCCGACTTGAGCGGAAATCCTTTTTTGCGTGAACTCAGGTTCTATTAGAAGGCAATCGTCGGCAAAAAAGATTGGGAGCAGAAGGCGGATAAAGCTGCCCAAATTATAGCTATAATGCGCCTTTGCCGTGTGTTTGAAATCAGCTAATAAAAATCATACATTATTTCTATAAAAATTTTGAATTTCCATAGGCATTTTGATTTGGAAATAAAAAATTAATTTATATATTGCGCCACAATTAGAATTTGAATATGGCGAAAACGAAAGTGCAGTACGAATACAATATGCATTGTCTCTCAGAGATTTTGTACGAGTATTTGGCGAGTGCAGAGGGACTATCAGAATGGTTTGCGGAAGATGTGGTGGAGCGTGGAGACGATTTTTTCTTCAGCTGGGGAAGTGGTCCTGCTGAAAAAGCGACGCTTATCAGATATAAGCCGGAAAGTTTCGTGCGTTTCCGTTGGGAAGAGGACGAAGGTTCCAAATATTTCTTCGAACTTTCTATTGTCATAGACGAGATTACAGATGATCTTTCTCTTAACATCACAGACTTTTGCGAGCCTGGCGATGAGGAGGAAAACCGACTATATTGGGAAAACCTGATCGAAAATCTACAGTTGAAACTGGGAGCTTCTTAGAAAATAATGGATGAACGATTTTATCGTTCATTATTTTTTTTACATCATACAATGCAGAAGATAATTTACACACAAAACGACTTACAACTACTCAATCGCTCTTTTCTTTTTGGAGATTCGGTTTGGGTTTCATTTTTCATCCGAAACGGTCAAGTCATTATGGCTGAGGAATCTTATTTCTTCTTGATGGCTTCGATGCGGAAGATGAGATTGAATATTCCTTTGACTTATACGTTGGAATTTTTTCAGGAACTTTTTCAAGCTGAAGTTTTATCGAAAGGCGTTCAGAACGGAATCGTCCAGTTGATGGCTTACAGAAAACAAGACGACAAACCTTTGGCAAAATCGGAAACAGCTTTCTTTTTTGAAGTTGATGAGACGGAAGATGTTTTGAGAATTCAGGGCAATGTCGAATTGGATTTGATTAAGGAAATCAATGTGAATGCTAATCTTTTGAGTAATATCCGGGTTCATTCGCCGGAAAATATCTATGCTCAAATCTATGCAAAGGAAAATGATTTGGACGATGTGATTCTCCTTAATCCAAATAAGAAAATCGCCAGAAGTATTTTTGGAAATCTTTTGTTTTTACAGGACAACGTAATTAAAATCCCAAAACAAACGGAAGGTGCATACATTTCGCCATTGATGGAAAACTTCGTCACTTTTATTCATAAAAATAAATTAGCAGAAATCGAAGAAGCTGAAATCATCGCTTTCGAATCTCAAAAAGCGGAAGAGATTTTAAGAATTTCTGATGAAAAAGGCGTTCATTCTGTTTCGAAAATCAGGAACAAAACCTTTGAAAATACAAGGTTTTCAGAAATGGTAAATAAATGGAGCGAATCTTTCAATCCTTCTTTATAAAACAAAATCCAGCATCAGCTGGATTTTGTTTCATGAATAATTTTTCTCAAATAATTAATGTTCGTTGATCACGCTTAAGATTTTCTCAGCCATTTCAATCTGGTGTTTTTAGCTAGCTAAATATTCTGTTTATTGAGGATTATTCACAAATCCTAACTTTAGCAAAACTGCAGGATTATCGGACATTCTTAGCATTTGAAGCTTAGCTAATCTCACTGGAAAATTGTCAAATTAAAATTAAGCTCACGGCGCCAATCTTGAAATTTTCCAATCGATATTATCTTCCAAAGTGTAAATAATTCTGTCGTGGAGGCGGTTTGGTCTGCCTTGCCAGAATTCGATTTCGTAGGGTTTTGCGATGTAACCACCCCAATTTTCCGGTCTTGGGATTTCTTTGTTTTCGAATTCTTTTTCTAGATCTTTCAGTTTATTTTCGAGGAAATCGCGGTTTGGAATCTCCTGACTTTGTGGTGAAACCATCGCACCCAACTGACTTCCTTTTGGTCTTGAATGAAAATAGCCGTCGCTAAGATTTTCTGCGATTCTTTCTACGTTGGCTTTGATGATGATTTGTCTTTCCAAACTTGGCCAGAAAAAATGAAGACAAGCTTGATGTGTGTTCTCAATTGATTTTCCTTTTCGACTTTCGTAATTGGTGTAGAAGATGAAGCCTTCCCAATTGTAGGACTTTAATAAAACCATTCTTGTTCTTGGACAGCCGTCCTCTTCCACGGTCGAGATTGCCATTGCGTTGGATTCTGAGACTTCTGGATTATTTTCTGCATCCAGAAACCAGTCGCGTAATTGCTCGATTGGATTTTGTTTGATTTCAGTCTCTACTAATTGGGATTTCTCGTAGATTCTTCTTTTATGGTGGAGGTTTTCTGAGTTATTCATTTTGATTTGTATGTTGGATAAATGGCAAATGTTGGATTAAAAGACAAAACTTCAACTTTGCGAAGCAGCCCGACTTATCTCATTTTTTCTATTATTAATTTGAATCGATGAACCACTTCGTTAGGTTTGAGCGGAAATCCTTTTTTGCTTATTCTCAAGTTCTATTGAATTGGAAATCGTCTTGCAAAAAAGATTGGTAGCGGAAGGCGGATAAAGCTGCCCAAATTATTTTGAATACTTTAACTTAAATTTTCTGTGATTTCTTTTTTCAAAAAAATATTTTTTATAGATTTGATAGATGAATTACTCTTACAAAGGTAAAATTTTAATATCAACGCCGGATGTTTCGGGCGATATATTTTCCCGTTCGGTTGTTCTGATTGTGGACCATAACGAGCAGGGCGCATTTGGCCTCATCTTGAATAAAAAAAACCAAAACATCAGTTCGCGATTGATGAGTGCATTTGGTTTCCCAGTGGAGCTTTACGAAGGTGGGCCGGTGGAAAATGAAAGAATCTACTTCATCCTAAAAGGCGACAAAATAACCCCTGATTATATTGACATCAATCCAGAATTCTACATCACGGAAGATATTGATTCTGTGATTTCTGCAGTTGTAAATCAGGAAATAAGCGTAGCGGATCTCAAGGTTTTTTCTGGCTATTCTGGATGGTCTCAAATGCAGTTGGAAGGTGAATTACAAAGAAAATTATGGACGATTGTTGAAGTTTACAACTTGGATTACACGTTGCCAAATGACCAAGGTCTTTGGAAAAATATTATGCAAAATCTGGGCGGAGAATTCTTGCTTTGGGCGAATGCGCCGGAGGATGTTTCGTTGAATTAGATTGAGAGATGATAGAGAAAAGATAATAGACTTTTCAATTTGTTGATAAAACTAAAATCCCGAATTAACTCGGGATTTGCTCTTCAAAAATATGATTTCCTTCGGAGTCGTAATAAGTGCAAGTTTTTTCGTTTAAGTCGACAATCCATTTGAATATGCCACTGTCTGCGCAGTCTTTGCAAAACTGGAAAAAGTCTGTATTGCCTTGCTGATGGTTTCTAAGGTTGGCGAGAAATTTGTCTGGATTCACGATTCCGAAAATCAAAATTGGTGCGTATTGCTGAACGCCTGAGACTTCGTAACCGTCATTTCCTTTATAAATGCTTGAGCCATCTTCCACGAAAGTTTCGAAAGTCTGAACGCCCAAGTCTTTGATTGTTTTTGCAAATGTTGGGAAGTTTTTTCCGCTTTCTACGTTGGAATGTGCTGATTCTATTTGTGCTAATGTAAACATATAATTTGAGTTTTTCCTATGAATATTTACAGGTTCAAGATTCTTGCCAAATGGAATCTACAGAAATTTGACTTCTACTCTACCCGACTCGTGGTAGAAAAATCCGTGTTCGTCGTACTCGACATTTGATAAGCCTTCCAAAATATCGTAAACCATTTTCTGCAAAACGCCGTCGCCAATGCCATGGATGATTTCGAGGTTTTTGATGTGATTTTTCCGACAGAAATCTATGGTTTCTAATAATTTTTCTTTTTGAATCATCAATCTTTCGAAAGCGTCATGATCAGAAGGATTTTTGACTAATAGTTGAAAATGAAGGTCTAATTTGAGAGGCGTTTTATTGTGCTTTTTGGAAACGTTTTTAGAAGTTTCATTTTTCTTTATGATAGGTGAATTTTCGTATAAACCGGAATCAAGAATCGTCAATTGACTTTTGGGAAAATTGTAGGTAAAACCATGCTCGTCCTCAATTTTCACCTGGTCAGCAATAATTTTCAAAATGGTTCCTTTTAGGTCATCATCAATGACTGAAACTTTATCTCCTATTTTCATATTTTATTTCTTAATTTCCATAGGAATAAATTCCTATGCTTGAAAATGAATCGTCCCGATGGGATTTTTATTTATTTCCTAATTCTATCACTTCCAGATCTTTGATTTCGTCTTTAAAGATTGTAAAACGCATCATCGTTCTCACTTTGTGCCAGCCGACTTTTCCACAAGCACCGGGATTGAGATGTAACAAATTATTCTTTTTATCATACATCACCTTTAGAATATGAGAATGGCCAGAAATAAATAATTTCGGTTTTTTTTCAGCAATTTCTGCCTTTGCCAAAGCCGAATATCGTTCCGGATAACCACCAATATGAATCATCAAAACATCTACATCTTCACATTTGAAACTCAAAACTTCCGGGAAGATCGTTCTGATTTTTGCTTCATCGATATTCCCGTAAACGCCACGAATTGGTTTTATTTTTTCTAATTCTTCAATCACCTTCATATTTCCGAAATCTCCGCAATGCCAAACTTCATCAGCATCTTTTGCATAATCGAGAATTCGGTCGTCAATGTAAGAATGTGTGTCTGATAAAAGGAGAATACGTTTCATTTTGAAATTTAAATTAATGATTAAAGCTGAAAAGTAATTCCATATTTTGAAAAATACCAGATTGCTACAGCTAACGAAATTCCCATTAATAACAAAATCATCAGAATCCAAAAAGCCAAAGTTTTAATTCCTTTTTTGTATAAAATCACAAATGTCGACTGCAAAGCAATGAAAAGAATCAGCAATACCACAACATTAACAAGAATCTGAGTCTCCGACCATCCCTGACTGAAAAGAAAGACCGATACCAATACAAAAATGATGACCATTAATTTTATAAATTCTTTTGGGTCAGAAAGTTTATTTGTTTTGAGAGGTCTCATTTTTTTAAGGATTTTTCGAGTCACGAAATTACGAATTAAGAATTCTTAATAATTAAAAAAAATTCAGGAAATTTACAGCCGAAATGAGATATTTTATAGAGTTTGCATACGACGGTTCTTCTTTTTTTGGTTATCAAATTCAACCAAACGAAATTTCTGTGCAGGAAGAATTGGAAAAAGCATTGTCCACCATTCTGAGAGAGCCGATAAAAACAACTGGTGCTGGAAGAACTGACACGGGCGTGCACGCAAAAAAAATGTTTGCTCACTTTGAAATCGAACAAAATCTGGATGAAAATCTGGTCTATAAACTCAATTCCTTTTTATCGGAAAGCATTTCCATCAAACGGATTTTTGAAGTTGCTGACGATATGCACGCCAGATTCAGTGCGACTTTCCGAACTTATGAATATTATATTTCGTCAGAAAAAGACCCTTTTACTACCAATTCTTCTTGGCAAACTTGGCGACAAAAACCTTTGAATATAGATGCGATGAACGAAGCTTGCAAAATCCTCTTCGAATACGATGATTTCACAAGTTTCGCAAAACTTCATACTGACAACAAAACCAACATCTGTAAAATCTACAAAGCAGAATGGGAACAGTTTGGAAATCAATTAAAATTCACGATTTCTGCAGACCGATTCCTGAGAAATATGGTAAGAGCGATTGTCGGAACAATGGTAGAAATTGGAACCGGAAAATTACAACCAAACGATTTGCGAAAAATCATTGAAGATAAATACCGAAATTCCGCCGGCGTTTCTGCGCCAGCGCAAGGCTTATTTTTGGTTGATGTAGGCTATGATTTTTAATATTTATTTCAATTAATATCTGAAAGTTTAAAATTATAAAGTCTTATTTTTGCAAAGATTTTTTCGACACTGAAAAATCTCTGGAATCAAAAGAAAAATGAAGAAACAAACGACCTGGGATATTGTAAAAAGACTGTTTATGATTGGGATGAAATTCCGGTCGTGGTTTATCATCACCCTTGTAATCTCCATTTTTTTAGCAATCGTTTCTACCTATAGACCGATTCTGACGAAAAATGTGGTCGACATAGACATCGTCCAGCTTAAGGACAAAGCGCAACTGATGAAGCACATCTATCTGCTTATCGGATTGGTGGTTGCGGAAACGATTCTGAATTTCTTTTTGGTTTATTTCTCGAATTTTATTTCACAAAATGTAATTCGTGACATACGAGAGAGACTTTATCACAAACTGATTTATTTCCGAACGGCTTTCTTTGACAAAACCCCGATTGGAAGTTTGGTAACGAGAGCGGTTGGCGATGTAGAAACGATTGCGACGGTTTACACAGACGGATTCTTGATGGTTTTCGGTGATATCCTGAGAATCATAATGGTTTTGTTTGCTATGTTTCAGGTGGACACGCATCTCAGTATGATTTCTTTGGCGATTCTTCCGCTGATGGTGGTGATTACAAGAGTTTTTCAGAAAAAATTGAAAACGGCTTTTGGATTGGAAAGAAGCTGGACCTCGACGCAGAATAGTTTCGTGCAGGAACGACTGGCCGGAATGCCTTTGATTCAGGTTTTCAACAGACAGGAAGCGGAGTTTACGAAGTTTGATAAAATCAATATTGAACTGAAAAAAGCATTATTGAGAACGGTTTTCATCTTCTCATTGTTCTTTCCAGTTGTTGAGTTAATCTCTTCACTTTTCATTGGATTTATCTTGTTTTACGGAGGTTTCATCAAATCTACACCAGGTGTAATCATCGCTTTTATTCAGTTTATTAATATGTTGATTCGTCCGTTGAGACAGATTGCGGATAGATTTAATAATATTCAACGTGGAATTGTCGGCGCAGAGCGCGTTTTGGGTGTGATGGACGAAGACCAAGCGATGCCAAACAACGGAACAATTGCCAGAGACCATTTTGATGGAAAGATTGAATTTCAGAATGTTCATTTTGCTTATGATGAAAAACAGTTGGTTTTGAAAGGCATAGATTTTAAAGTGAATTCCGGAGAAACTGTAGCAATCGTCGGCGCAACAGGCGCTGGAAAATCAACGATTATCAGTTTGATTACCAGACTTTACGACATTAATTCTGGGAAAATAATGTTGGACGATGTTGATATTCGAGATTATGAATTGTATAATTTGCGAAGTCATATTGGCGTGGTTCTTCAGGACGTTTTCCTTTTCCACGGCAGTATTTTTGAAAACCTGACTTTGGGCGATGAGAGCATCACTTTAGAACAAGTCAAAAAAGCTTCGAAGGAAATTGGCGTTGACGAATTTATTGAAAGTTTACCAAACGGTTATGATTATGTGGTGAGCGAAAGAGGTTCGTCCATTTCCCTTGGACAGAGACAATTGTTATCATTTTTGAGAGCTTATCTTTCTGACCCGAAAATTCTGATTCTTGACGAAGCAACCTCATCCATCGACCACGAAAGTGAAAAATTAATCCAACGAGCGACAGAAAAAATCACGAAAAACAGAACATCTATCCTAATTGCACACCGACTTTCAACCATTGAAAAAGCGGACAAAATCATCGTGATGGACCATGGATTGATTGTGGAAGAAGGAACGCATCAGGAATTGCTCGCGAAAAACGGTTATTATTCTTTGCTATATAAGGCTCAGGTAGTTTCGCCTGATGGGGATAAAATGATTTAATTATTTGAGATTTACTTCGTTAAATATTTGATTAAAAATAATTTTGTAATTTTGATTAAAACCTTTTGAAAATGAATATCGAAACGAGAAAAATAGAATTTGTTCAGGCTTTTCTAAAACTTCAAAGTGAGGAATTAATTTCTCAATTCGAAAAGCTTTTGAAAAAAACGAAACAAACAGAAAAAGAATTAAAACCTTTTACTGTTGAAGAACTACACGAAAGAATCGCTAAATCTGAGGATGATTTTGAAAATGGAAGATTCAAAACGCAAGAAGAATTAGAGAAAATTTCTTCAAACTGGTAGCAATGAAAATCATTTGGACAGATTTTGCAATTCAAAATCTTAAAGATATTTTTGATTACTATTCTGAAAATGCCAATAAAAAAGTAGCTCATAAAATCCGTAAAGACATTCTAGCATCTACAAAACAGTTGATTCCAAATCCAGAATCTGGACAAACTGAGTTGAATCTTGAGAAGCTCAATCAAAACTACAGATATTTGGTTGTTGGAAATTACAAAGTGATTTACAAGTTTATACAAAAAGAAATACAAATTGTGGACATTTTCAACACCCGTCAAAATCCCACAAAAATAGAACGAGAAAAGTAAATTCAATCTCTCACAATCGTATTCCTAAAACTCAACATTCCGGAAACAATTATCAGGCAAATCACAATGATGATTTTGGAAACCAACAATTCCTGACAAAGATTTCTGCCAGAAACTAGCGAAATGCAATCTTCCAAATTCTCAGTTTCGTATTTCAAACTGACTTGGATATTGACAACGGCAAAAACCGACATCACAATCACCAAAATCAGAAGGCTGATGATGGTTTGATACACCGATTTTTTCATAGTTTAATTGATGGTTTTTAGTTTTTAATGGCTATCAGTCAGATTTAAAACATTCCACGCATTTTCGATTTCATTGTTTTTTAAAAAGTTCTGAGCTAATAAATGTACATCTTTTTCCGAAGAAAAACTGCCATTTGTTAAAATTTCCACATTCGCCAACATTCCCAAATCGTTGCCTGTAAAAATATGACTTTGTTTGATTTCATTTGGAAGTTGGTCATAACCGATTCCTTTTGTCACCAGCGGTTTTGGAACTTCGAAGATGTTATTTTCGTTGTTTCTGGAATAGAAATTTCCGCCTAATCGAGCTACCAAATCTAATTGTTTTTGGTCAAGATTTCCAGCTTCGTCGAGATATTTTTCGTTGATATGAATTTTCACAATCTCAGCAATCACGAGATTTCCTGCGCCTCCGAGTTCGCCTAAACTTTTAATTTCAAGAACTTTGCATTCGAAATTAACGGGAGACTCTGCAATCAAGGGTGGTTTTACGAGGTCGGCTGGTTTCATCGTCAATCCGGATTTAATGAATTCATTGATTCCGTCTTCGTATTCCGTACTCGCCAAAGAAACCTGTTGAACCATCTCGAAATTCACATTTCCGATGACCAACTCTGGAACTTCTTTCAAATTTTCCAAAGTATGTTTGGTCGTATTGTCACGCACGCGTCTGGAAGGCGAAATAATCACAATTGGCGGAACTGTGCTGAACATATTGAAAAAACTGAATGGCGAAAGATTGATTTCTCCCTTTGCGTTGATTGTACTTGCTAAAGCAATTGGTCTCGGCGCAATCGCTGTTTGCATCACTTGCTGAAGTTGTACTGCGGAAATATCGGATGGGATGATTGTTTTCATTAATTATTATTTCTCAAGTTTTTTATTGCTACGATTTCTTTATTCTTATCAATATTCACTTCGAAAATTTGCTTAGAATTTTCTTTAAATTCATTAATCAAAAAACGTTTAGCAGATTCATCATTTGAGTTTATTTCTTTGAATTTTACAGACGTGTAATTTAATTTGTTTGCTAATTTTAAGCTATAAGACTGGTTCGAAATACACTTGATATCAACTATGTTTTTGCAAGATTCATTTCCGGCGGAATCTGTGACAGATGCGATTGCGATTTCTACTTCAGCACAATTAGAACTTATAAACTCTTGATTATCCTTAGTTTCAAAAACAGGATTTGTAATCGTCATTACTGAATCTGACGCTTCATTTGCCACACAAAAACAATCACTAATGCCTTCGTGGGATTTTTTGCAACTGAATAAAATAATAAGAACAAAGAAAAGTGCTGAAATTTTCATCACAAAGAGATTTAAATTGCCGGCAAAATCTTCCCAGAAACTTCCCCAAATCCAACTCGGATTCCGTTTTTTTCCGACCAAGCTTTCATCGTGATGGTGTCGCCGTCTTCTATGAATTTTCTTTCGATTCCGTTTTTCAACTGTAATGGTTTTGTGCCTTTCCAAGACAATTCCAGCATCGAGCCATAGGATTTTTCGTTTTCTCCGGAAATTGTTCCACTCGCATAAACATCACCAACTTCCACATTGCAACCTCCAACTGTGTGATGCGCCAACTGCTGGAACATATTCCAATACATAAATTTGTAATTGCTTTGGGAGATGAGATTCTCTTCAGAATTTTCTGGTTTTAAATAAACTTCGAGATTGATGTCATAATTTTTATCTTCTTCGAATTTCAGATAATCTAAAACTTCTGGTTCTTGCTTTGGAGATTCAGTTTTGAATGGTTTCAAAGCTTCCAAAGTAACAATCCAAGGTGAAATGGACGAACCGAAATTCTTACCTAAAAATGGCCCAAGCGGAACATATTCCCAACTTTGAATGTCTCTCGCCGACCAATCGTTGAAAATCATCATCCCAAAAATCGCATCTTCTGCCTCAGCCACAGAAATCCTGTCGCCCAAGTCTGTATTTTTATTCACGACAAAAGCCATTTCCAATTCGAAATCAAGTTGTTTTGATGCGCTGAAAATCGGTTTATCTGCATCTGGCGGTTTGATTTGTCCGCAAGGTCTGATGATATCGATGCCTGATAAAACGATGGACGAAGCGCGGCCGTGATAACCAACCGGCAAATGTTTCCAGTTTGGAAGAAGCGCATTGGCTGGGTCGCGGAACATCATCCCGACATTGGTTGCGTGTTGGATACTGCTGTAAAAATCAGTATAATTTGGGATGTGCAAAGGCATCATCATTTGGATTTCGTCGAGATTGTAGAAGCAATCTGTAATCGTTCTTTCATCTTTTGAAAGAAGTGAATCTTCCAATAACAATTGTTGGATTTTTTCTCTGACTTTATTGGTCACTGGTTTTCCAAGTTCGATGAATTCGTTGATGGTGTACGCTTCGAAAACATTGTCGTCCAATTCGGTGATTTCTTCAAAATAGCCGAGGTCGTACAATGTTGCCAAATCGATGACGATGTCGCCAATTCTGGTAGCGCAGGCAATAAATTCTTTGTTAAAGACACAAACGCCAAACGGAATATTGTGAATGGAAAAGTCTGAATCTGAGGAATATTCTATGAATGATTTCATTTTTTAAGTTTAAAGTTTTGAGTTTATAATTCAAAGTTTGGAACGTTGAATCTTAGCAACCCGACTTGAACGGAAATCCTTTTTTGTGGCTGGAAAAGCCAAGGCAAAAAGATTGGGAGTGGAAGGCGGATAAGTTGCCATAAAAAATTAAAGCATTAAAAATAATGCTTTAATTCTATAATGATTGATTTTGTTTATAAGTTGCCACGTTTTTCCTGCTCTTTTTCCAAGGCTTCGAAAAGTGCTTTGAAATTTCCGGCTCCGAAGCTTTGAGCGCCGTGTCTCTCGATGATTTCGTAGAACAAAGTTGGTCTGTCTTCCACTGGTTTTGTGAAGATTTGAAGTAGATAACCTTCTTCGTCACAGTCAACCAAAATCCCTAAACTCTGAAGTTTTTTGATGTCTTCATCAATATTCCCAACTCTGTCTGGAATCATCTCGTAATAGGCTTCTGGCGGTGGCGAAAGAAATTCTATCCCACGACTTTTAAGTTCTGTCACAGTATTTACAATGTCTTTTGTCGCAACGGCAATGTGCTGAACGCCTTCTCCTTCGTAGAAATCCAGATATTCCTCAACCTGAGATTTCCTCTGACCTTCGGCTGGTTCATTGATTGGGAACTTTGCAAATCCGTTTCCGTTGGACATTACTTTTGACATCAACGCAGAATATTCTGTATTAATTTGTTTGTCATCAAACGAAAGAATATTGACAAATCCCATTACTTTCTCGTACCATTCCACGGTCGGAATCATCCTGTCCCAGCCGACATTTCCTACGCAATGGTCCACGTACAAAAGTCCGACATCAGAAGGATTGTAATCGCTTTCCCATTTCTCATAACCTGGCATAAATGCACCGTTGTAATTTTTTCGTTCCACGAACATATGAACGGTTTCTCCATAAGTGTAGATTCCGGACATCTTCACTTCACCAAATTCATCGGTCAAAGTTTGTGGTTCCAGATATGGTTTTCCACCACGTTTTGTGGTTTCTTCAAAGGCTTTTTCGGCATCATCTACCCAAAGTGCGAGAATCTTGACACCGTCGCCGTGTTTTTTCTGATGTTCACAAATTGGAGAATCGGATTTGAGACCGGAAGTCAAAACCAATCTGATTTTTCCTTGCTGAAGAACATACGATGACCTGTCTCGCACACCAGTTTCCGGACCTGCATAAGCTACGGACTGAAAACCGAATGCGGTTTTGTAAAAATGGGCCGCTTGCTTGGCATTTCCTACATAAAATTCTAAATAATCTGTTCCGTTGATGGGGAGAAAATTCTCGGCTTGTGCGATTTTCTCGGCAAAAGTGAGTGTTGACATTTTACTTTTTACTTTTATATCTGTTGATGCCAAGATAAGAATTTTTCGGAAACTAACTAACGATTGTTAGTTTTATGTTTTTAAGACCTGAAAATGCTTTGGGATTGATCCTTATAGTATTTTAGAATTAATTTAATATAAATCTTAGAGAAAATATTTACACTAGAAAAACAAAATAGTAAGCAAATATTATGAAAAGTATAAATTAAAATCAAAAATATTTATTATTTATTAATTACCCTAAGGTAAATAGCCATTAATAATGTTGATTTAATAATATGTATTTTTAAGTACACTTAAGTTTACTTTGGTCATAATTGTATTGCTACATTTGTTATAGAGTTACAAGATTCTAAAAACACAAATAAGGATAAAAGCCGTAATTGCTACGGTTTTTTGTACATTCTATTGTTTAATAATCCAGAATTGGGATTGTAATTATCCCAAATCATCCAGACATAATCAATATTTTTTATAAAGTAAATCTGAGTATTGAGTTCATTCACAATATGTTCTTCGCCAGATTCTTCTATGAAAACCAAATTCCAAAATTCCTGAGTCTTGATGACCATTTTATCCGGTTCTTCCGAAATGACATCAAGGTCAAAAATCTCAAAACTGGAACGGTTATTTTTAATATTTAATTTCAGTTTTCTATAACAAAGATTGGAGCTGTAGGTTCTAATCCTCTCGATAAAAGGAGATTCTGGGAAAATTAATTCATCAAAAACTTCCAACTTCTGTACTGGAAAATATTTGAAAAATTCAAAATTTGTCTGGCAATATCGGTAAACTATATCCGTCGTAAACTCTTTGCTGAAGGCTTTGTCATTATAAAGATTTTGATCTTTAACACTCATCACGTAAGTATTAAGATCCTTGAAACCGAGGAAAATACAGATCTTGTCCAACGTTTTCAGAAACCGTAAATCGTTATGGGTTTTATAATGATAATCGCTTTCAAAGAATCGTTGCAACGTGATGTGAGAAATGCTGGTTCCTAACTCAAATTTTCTTTCATTTTGCAACTCTTCTCTATCTGAAAGGTTTTCCTTTATGATTTCCGAAAGAATGATATAATGACTTCTTTTCCAGGGATTCGATTTCCCCAAGATAGAATTCTGAACGGCAGGATTCTGCCTGATTTCTTCCTTCAGCAAGTTATAGATTGATTTCAATTAGTTTTTTCTTGTGTGTTCACTCAAATATACAAAAACCACGAGAGAAAATTAATGGTTTGTTTAATTTTATTTAAATCTTTCAAACGCTGCTCTATCCAACATTTCTTTGTCATCAGGGTGTGAAATCTCTATTAAAGCTTGGGCTCTCTGACGAAGATTTTTCCCATAAAGATAAGCTGTTCCAAATTCCGTAACAACGTAATGAATATGACCGCGAGTCGTCACAACGCCAGCGCCTTGCTTCAAAAAAGGGACGATTCTCGGAACACCTTTTTTCGTTCTGGAAGACAAAGCCATAATTGGTTTTCCGCCTTCGCTCAACGCCGCGCCACGCATAAAATCCATCTGTCCGCCAATACCACTGAACTGATAAGTCCCGATGGAATCTGCACAAACTTGTCCTGTCAAATCGATTTCTATCGCAGAATTGATGGCGTGCATTTTCTTGTTCTTCATAATGTTAATAGGAAAATTCACGTGCTGAACATCCATAAAAGCAACGGCCGGATTATCATCTACAAAGTCGTATAATCTTCTCGTACCGAAACAAAAACTCGTAATAGTTCTGTTGGCGTGAGTGCCTTTGTATTTATTATTAATGACATCATTTTTAATTAAATCGATAACACCGTCGCTCAACATTTCGGTATGAACACCAAGGTCTTTGTGGTTGTGAAGACATTGCAAAACCGCATCCGGAATGGTTCCAATTCCCATTTGAATCGTCGCTTTGTCATCTATCAATTCGGCCACATTTCTACCGATTTTCATTTCTTCTTCACCGACTTTTTCGCTGTAGTTGATGGTCAAAAGATCTTCCTCACTCCAAACCATTTTTTCAATCCTGTTGATGTGAATCATTCCGTCGCCGTGAGTTCTTGGCATTTTTGGATTCACGATCGCGATGATTCTTTTAGCCGTATCAATAGCGCTTCTCGCAACATCCACTGAAGTTCCAAGCGTACAATAACCGTGAGCATCCGGAGGAGAAACCGTGATCAAAGCAACATCAATTGGCAGAATTCCGTTTTTGAAAAGAATCGGAATTTCGCTCAAAAAGATTGGAACGTAATCACCGTTTTCAGAGTTGACAGCTTCACGAACAGGAGCCGATGTGAAAAGTGAATTGATGTAAAAACTATCTTTATATTGAGGTTTTGCAATTTCCACATTGCCTTGTTGCGTGATGGAAACCATTTCCACATCTTTCAAACGGGAAGATTGTTTTGCCAATTCGTCATATAAAAGATTGGGCGTACAAGCACTTCCGTGTCCGAAAATTCTGTCTCCGCTTTTAATAATTGAAACTGCTTCTTCTGGGCTTACGTAATTGATCATTGCTTTTAATTTTTAACAAAATTATATCTTAAAGATACAGAAAAAAATGAGCGTTGTCAGTTTGGTAAAAAGTCATATTAATTTGAAAATAATTTTGAAAGTTCAGAAAATATTTATTTACTTTGTAATTCAAAGTTCTTTACATTTATATAAATTTAAAATCTTAAAATTATGATAACAACTAATCAAAGAAGTGTACTTCTATTTTCAATTCCGTTTGTCTTATTGAGCATTCCATTGGTCGCAATGCAGTTTACGAAAGAAGTCAATTGGACTTTATCCGATTTTCTGATTATGGGAATCTTGCTATTTGCAACAGTTTTTACGATTGATTTTGTTTTGAAAAAAGTGAAAACTTTCAAATCCAGATTGATTTTGGTCTTCGGTATTCTTGCTTTATTAATTTTGATTTGGGCAGAAATGGCCGTTGGAATTTTTGGAAGTCCGATTGCGGGGAGTTAAGATTATGATTTCAAATTTTTTAAAAACTTGGTGGAAACCAATTAGCCTATATTTAGTATTATACGCAATCTACTTGACTGGATTACTTTACTCCAACAAATTCATTGTAGAAATATTTGATTGGTTGATATACTTTCCAATCATAATCGTATTAATTTCTTGTATTTATATTTTTATAAAATCCAAATGGTACTACAGCATTTTACAAATTGGGATTTTAGGAATTTCATTGTTTTATCAAATGAGTTTTTTGATGTTTTATTCCACCGATTTTTTTGCTGACGATTTAGAAATCCCCAAGAATATAAAGTTTGAAAAACCTAAGGATGCAATTGATACAATTACTATCCAAAAAGAAAATACTTTTGAAGTTAAAAATGGTTTCCAACCAGGTATTTATGAATATTACTTTTTGTTTAATCCAAAAGAAAAGGGAAAAATATATTTAAAAGCATTTGAAATTACTCAGAATATTCCACTGTCTGAAGAACGAATAAAAGAAAAAAGTATGATTGAAATTAATCCAAATGACAGTCTACAATTATTTCATAGTGAATTTACAATCTACGAAGGAGATTGGGGAAAGTTTTATGGTTCAAAAATTTCAATTTACTTTAAACCAGACCACAAACCCGAGGAAAAATTAATTGAGAAAAATTATATAGTTGAAGGCTGGATGAGATAAAAGCTAACAGAAATGTTAGCTTTTCTTTATTCATTTAATCTTCCAACCAGCTCGTTTTATAACTTGGGTCTTCCACTTTTATCGCTTCTTCCGTCAGTTTGAAAGGCCTGAATGGGTCAACCATCACCGCATATTCGTCGGTAGATTTTTTGCCGATGCTTCGTTCCATCGCGCCAGGATGCGGACCGTGAACAATTCCGCCCGGATGAAGTGAAAAATCCATCAAATCCACGTGGTTTCTGCTCATAAAGTCGCCTTCCGTGTAAAATAAAACCTCATCTGAATCGATGTTGGAATGATTATAAGGCGCAGGAATTGCTTGTGGATGATAATCGTACATTCTTGCCACAAAAGAGCAAACGACAAAATTATGTGCTTCGAAATTCTGATGAACCGGAGGCGGTTGATGGATTCTCCCCGTAATCGGTTCGAAGTTCTTTATATTGAATTTGTATGGATAAAAATAACCGTCCCAACCAACCACATCAAACGGATGCGTCGAGTAAATGAAATCCGTGATTTGATTTTCCTTTTTGACTTTGATGAGAAAATCGCCTTTCTCGTTTTTCGGTTCTACGAAAGTAGGCGAAACAATATCTCGCTCACAAAACGGCGAATGTTCAAGTAACTGCCCAAACTCATTACGATAACGTTTTGGCGTGTAAATCGGAGAATGCGCTTCTATGAATAGGAAAACGTTTTCTTCAGATTCCAATTCCAGTTGATAAATTGTTCCTCGCGGAATGATGAGATAATCGCCGACAGAAAACTCAATGTTTCCGAGCATTGTTTTCAGAATTCCTTTTCCAGCGTGGACAAAAAATAATTCGTCGCATTCTGCATTTTTATAGAAATAGTGTGGTGATTTTCTTGGTTTTGCCAGACCCATTTTCAAATCGTTGTTTAGCATCAGAACTTTTCGGCTTTCCAAAAAGTCATCTTCGGCGGTCACTTTTGCGCCTTTTATCATTCTTGGCGTGACATTTTTCTCGACGGCAATTTTCGGTGTCACGTCTTTTGCTTCGCCAATTGATTTGATTTGAGTCGGGCGATGCGTGTGATACAACAACGATGCAATGCCGTGAAAACCTTCTGTTCCAAAGAGTTGCTCGTAATAGAATTGGTCGTCTTCGGATTTGAAAATAGTGTGTCTTTTTGGCGGAATCTTACCTAACTGAACGTATCTCATTTTGTTGGATTTGGCTTTTCTCAAATGTAATATTTTTTTGAGAATTAGATTGCAACATATTTTTGAACGCATAGAGCACAAAGATTTTTTAGTTTATCGCAGATGACGCGAATTTTGCGGATTTAAATAGGAAAAGTTGAATTGATAGACAAATCTTCAACTTTGCGAAGCTGCAGCCCGACTTGAGTGGAAATCCTTTTTTGCGTGCACTTAAGCTGTATTTAAAGAGAAATCGTCGGGAAAAAAGATTGGGAACGGAAGGCGGATAAAGCTGCCCAAATAAAAATTTTGAATTGACAATTTTACTCTTGATTCTTTATTCTTGTATCTTTTACTATCTTTGAGATAATAAAAATTTTTACAAATGAATGATTCATTAATGGTTTCGGAAATTTCGGAAATCGAAAGAGCAGAATTTTACAGAAAAACGTATATGCACGTCGCAGTGGCGATTCTGGCGTTCGGAGCAGTGGAAAGCATCTTGCTGAAAGTAGTTCCGATGGAAATGATTTTATCGATGGTTTCTGGTAAATACACTTGGTTGCTCATCATCGGTGTGTTTTGGATGGTGTCTATGCTGGCGACCAAATTATCATTTTCCGTTTCAAAAACCACACAATATTGGGATTGGGATTGTTTGTCTTGATACAAGCCGTGATTTTTCTCCCGATGTTGGGCATCGCAACTTTGTACGCACCGGAAATCATCACACAAGCAGCGTTGGTAACGGCTTTTATGTTTGCTGGATTGACGGCAGCAGTTTTCCTCACCAACAAAGATTTTTCTTTCCTTAGAAACATCATCGTAATTGGTGGATTTGTAGCGTTGGGCGTGATTGTGGTTGGCGCAATTTTCGGGTTCAATCTTGGACTTTGGTTCTCCTTGGCGATGGTTGCGTTGGCAAGTGCGAGTATTCTGTATGAGACATATAACATCAAAAACCAATACTCGAAAGGGCAATATGTCGGCGCAGCTTTACAATTATTCTCATCTATAATGCTTTTGTTCTGGTATATTTTGAGGATATTTTTGAGCAGAAGAGATTAGAAAAGATGTTAGAATCTAGATATTAGATTTTAGAAAATTAATATTAAACTCATCATTTTTTTGATGAGTTTTTTTGTGTGCGAGAAATTAAAACGAAAGTAAATTTTTTATTTCTAATAAAATTGTTAGCTTTGTCTAACATTTTTGTTTTAATGAAATTACTTTACATCATACTCAGCTTATTTTCGGCTTTAATTAATGCGCAAATTGAATCAATCCAACAAGATTCTTTAACTTCTTCCGTGGACACTTTGAAGGTAGCGGAAACTCTTCGGCAAGATTCTATTAAAGCATCCATTGATACTTTGAAGAAATCAAATGATATTGATGAAGTGACCATCAGTCAATTTTCTGTGAAGAAATTGAACAGTCCGATTTCGACCGATGTTTATTCGCAACAATTTTTCAGGAAAAATCCGACGGCTAATATGTTTGAAGCGATTGCGATGGTAAACGGCGTGAAACCTCAGCTGAATTGTGCGGTCTGTAATACGGGCGATATTCACATCAACGGTTTGGAAGGCGCTTACACGATGATTTTGATTGACGGAATGCCGATCGTCAGTTCACTTTCCACAGTTTACGGACTCAGCGGAATTCCGAATAGTTTGATTGACAGAATTGAGGTTACGAAAGGTCCGGCGTCGTCTATTTATGGTTCGGAAGCGATGGGTGGCGTTATTAATATCATTACAAAAAATGCTTTGCAAGCGCCAGATTTTGCGACCGATGTGATGACTGGAAATCAAGGTGAAATCAATCTTGATATTGCGAAGAAAGTGTTTGACAACAATAATTTCTCAAGTTTGTTGAGTCTCAATTATTTCTATTTTGGTAACAGAATTGACCAGAATAAAGATAATTTCACCGATACGCCTTTGCAAAACCGAATCTCAATTTTCAATAAATGGAATTTTAAAAGAAAAGAAAATCGACAGGCGAGTTTTGCATTGAGATATTTTTATGAAGATAGATTTGGTGGCGAAATGCAGTGGCAAAAGCGAAATCGAGGTTCTGATGATGTTTACGGTGAAAGCATTTACACCAACCGATTTGAGTTTTTTGGAATTTATCAATTGCCTTTGAAGGAGAAATTTTTGCTTCAATATTCTTACAATTATCATCACCAAGATTCATTTTACGGGAACACTTCTTACTTGGCGACTCAGAAAGTTTTGTTTTTGCAACTGAATTGGGAGAAGCAATTGGGCAAGCATCTTTTGAAAAGTGGAACGACTTTGAAATCGACTTTCTACGATGACAACACGCCTGGAACAGCAAATATAGAAGGTGAAAATCAGCCGATGAAATCACCGATTTACGGTTTCTATTTGGAAGACGAATGGGAAATCAATGATAAAAACACCTTGCTTTTGGGATATAGATATGATTATCACAAGATTCATAAATCCGTCCATTCTCCGAGAGTGGCGTGGAAATTTGAACCGAATCCTTACCATACTTTGAGATTGAGTTTTGGAACTGGTTTTCGCGTTGTGAATCTTTTCACAGAAGACCACGCGGCGTTGACTGGTTCGCGGGAAGTGGTTATTGCAGATGATTTGAAGCCGGAAAAATCTTTGAATACGAATCTGAGTTATCTGATGAAAATTCCAATCAAAGATTATTTTATCAATGTGGATGTGAACGGATTTTATTCTTACTTTAATAATAAAATTGTGGGCGATTTTGATTCCGAGCCAGATAAAATTATTTATGATAATTTGGCTGGACACGCGATTTCGAGAGGAATCTCAGCAGACATCAGCACCAATTGGAGTTTGCCGATTCAGTTGATGTTTGGAGTAACCTATATGGATGTTTATCAGGAAAACGAAGGTGACAGAATCCAGCAATTGCACGCGCCGAAATGGAGCGGAACTTACAATTTGAGTTATCAATTTGCGAACAAATTTTCGATGGATTTGACGGGTCAATTTTACGGACCGATGCGATTGCCAACTGTTCCAGATGATTTCCGACCGGAATATTCGCCTTGGTTTACATTGATGAATATTCAGTTGACCAAGAAATTTGATAATGGTTTTGAGATTTATGGAGGTGTTAGAAATCTATTAAACTTTACACCAAAAAATCCGATTCTTCGCCCGTTTGACCCATTTGATAATCAAGTGGATGATGTTGCGAATAATCCTTATGGTTATACGTTTGATACGACTTATGGTTATGCGCCAATGCAGGGAATTCGGACGTTTTTGGGGATTCGTTATCAGATTAGATAGATGTTAGAAATTAGATTTTAGAAGTTAGATTAATGAAAATATTGACTTTCATATTATTAATGATTTCCGGAATTTATAATTCGCAGGAAGTGAAGCATTATGGGTTTGAAAGTTTACCTGAGAAGTTGGACAAACCTATTCTGATTTATATGAGAACTGATTGGTGTTCAATTTGTAAAATTCAGAAACATCAGATGGAAAAAGATTTGGAGCTGAGAAATCTAATGAATGACAAGGTTTATTTTATCACTTTCAATCCTGAAAAATATAAGGAATCGATTACTATTTTTGGTGAAAATTACAATTACATCAACAACGGAAATTCTGGAATTCACGAATTGGCTGTTGAACTTTCATCAAGCAAAAAACCAGTTTATCCGAGTTGGATCTTGATTGATAAAGATGGGAAAATCTTGTTTCGAAATGAAGGATTGATTGATAATGGGATTTTAAAATTATTAATAAAAAAACCTTCTGAAAATTAATCCAAAAGGTTTTAAAATATTTTTAAGCTTAAAATTTTTAAAGAAAAATGCCGCCTGAAACTTCGATTCTTTGACCGTTGATCCATCTTGCATCATCACTGCACAAGAAAGCAACAACTCCGCCGATATCATCTGGTAAACCAGCGCGTCCCAAAGCTGTAAAACTTGCAATCTGCGCATTTACTTCTTTATTGTCCCTTGTGTGACCGCCACCAAAATCGGTTTCTATGGCACCCGGAGCAACAACATTTGCGGCAATTCCACGTGAGCCTAATTCTTTCGCCAAATATCTGGTCAAAACTTCAACAGCACCTTTCATAGAGCCGTAAGCCGACGATCCGGGGAAAGAAAATCTTGCTAAACCGGAAGAGATATTAATAATTCGTCCGCCGTCGTTAAGGAAAGGCAAAGCTTTTTGAGTCAAAAAGAAAACACCTTTGTAATGAATATTGATTGCTGTATCAAACTGTTCTTCTGTTGTGTCTGCAAAAGATGAATACAAAGCTGTTCCTGCGTTATTAATTAGAAAATCGAAGTTTGTGTTTCCTGTATTTTCTTTTAGATGTGAAGTGACTTGCTCCAAAAATCCATCGAAAGATTTTATGTTTCCTGCATCCAGTTGCAATGAAAACGCTTTTTGCCCCAAGGATTGAATTTCTGCAACAACTTTATCAGCCTCATCTTTGTTGCTGTGATAAGTCAGCACAACATCGATTCCTTTTTTGGCAAGAGCAATCGCCATATTTCTTCCTAAACCACGGCTTCCACCGGTAACTAATGCTATTTTACTTTGTGACATAATGTTTAAATTTTATATGACAAAGGTAAAATTAAAGCAACGGAAAAAATGGTGACACGTTCAGTTTATATGGTGAGTAGGTCAGTTTTTGTGAGATGGTTTTCCCGGTATTGCTTAGGTGTGATTCCTATGTATTTTTTGAAAAACTTGGTGAAGTTTGAAGGATCGTAAGTCAGCATTTTGGCAATTTCTCCGATGCTCATTTTATTTTCTTCCAAATGAATTTTTACGATATCAAGAATTTTATTCTCTACGAAAGAACACGGTGAATTTCCTGTAACCAATTTAATAGTATTGCTGAGATGTTTGGGATGGATGTGCATCAATTCTGCAACGGTTCGGATTTCATAGATTTCTTCAGACTTTCCTGTTAAAACATCAGTCAGATTATCATCAACAATTTTGAGAAAATCGCTGGTAATTTCTTTTTGTCTTGCTAATATTTTTTTAGGAATTTCCGGCATATTATTTCGTCAGATCCAAACCACCGAAGTTACCGGAACTCATCATCACAAAAGCACCTTTGGATTTATCTAAAGTTTCCCAATAGGCGTGAAGGTCTTCGGCATTGGTAAAGACTTTCAGGTTTTCATTTTTAAATTTTTCTTTAATCAAATCCGGAGAAATCGGGTCCATTCTTTTGATTTTCAAAGCGTCTTCTGAATAGAAAACGACCGCGTTATCCAAACCGTCCATTGCGTGGTCATATTGCTCAAGGAAAACTGGATTCAGACTTGAGTAAGTATGTAATTCTAAAAATCCAAACGTTTCGGTTTTTTCAAACTGTTCTGCAAATGCGGAAACTGTCGCTTTCACTTTGCTTGGTGCGTGCGCGAAATCCTTGTAAAGTACTCCTCCATCAGCTCTTTTGACAATTTCCAGACGTTTGGAAGCGCCTTTGAAACTCATAATCGCTTCATAGAATTCCTCTTCCATTATGCCCAATTGCGAACAGATGAATCTTGCGCCTTCCATATTCAGAAGGTTGTGTTTTCCGAATACTGATAATGGAACATCGCCCATAATATCGGTTTTCAGACTGACGATTCCGTTTTCTATTTTGTAAGCTGGCGTTTTGTAAGGGATTTTTCGGAAAAAATTTTCAGAAGCTTCAACCACTTTCACCACTTCTTCATCTTCTTCGTTATAAACCAAAACACCGCCGGGTGTGATGCTCGCCACAAATTTTCTGAATTGGTCGATGTAATCATCAAAGGTTTTGAACACATTGATGTGGTCCCAAGCGATTCCTGAAACCAAAGCAATATTGGGTTGATAAAGCAAAAATTTAGAACGTAAATCAATCGGAGAAGAAAGATATTCGTCGCCTTCGAGAATCATAAAATCATTGTCATCCGTGATTTTCACCATACAATCGAAGCCTTCCAATTGTGCGCCGACCATATAATCAATATCTTTCTGATGGAAATTGAGAACGTGAAGAATCATCGACGTAATCGTAGTTTTCCCGTGGGAACCGCCGATGACAACTCTGGTTTTCTCCTTTGATTGTTCGTACAGAAATTCTGGATAAGAATAGATTTTCAAACCTAATTCTTTTGCTTTTGCAAGTTCAGGATTATCGGCGTGAGCGTGCATTCCGAGGATTACTGCATCAATATCCGAAGTCAGTTTTTCGGGAAACCAACCTAATTCTGTGGGAAGAATTCCTTTTTTTTCCAAACGGGATTTTGAAGGTTCGAAAATAGCATCGTCTGAGCCTGTGACCTGATAGCCTTTATCTTTGAGCGCAATGGCAAGATTGTGCATCGCAGAACCGCCAATAGCAATGAAATGGGTTTTCAATTCTGAATAATTTTAGACAAAAGTAAGGAAAGATGTGTGAAGTTAGAAGCTTGAACTTAGATTTTTCCTTCCATTAATTTTGGACATAAAAAAACCTGATTCGTTTTTGCAAATCAGGTTTTTTATTTTTTAAGCTACAATCTCTTTTTGTGTAAGATTGTGCTCGATTTTCAATTCCTCACCCGTGAGCGTGAAATAGATATTCTGTAATTGATGAAGATGAGTACATTTTATATAATTTCCGAAGAACAAAAATCCTTCAAGAATTTTGTTTGAACTAAGGTCAAAATCATATCTGCAAAAATTCGGAAGATCGAATCTCACTCTTGTTGAAGAACGATAAACTTCCTTGAATCCCAATCTTGAAAACCATTCTGCAGTTAAGGCAATCGGTTTTAGCTTTCTTTGATCTACAGCTGTGAAGGAATCGATTTTTACAAAAAGTCCATTGTCATTATTTTCCATCCCGATTACAGGTACAATTTCATCTTCATAGATGACAAAATTATTGAGTCTAAGTTCTGTAGCTTCCATATTGTGAAAATGTTTTGTGATTATAAATAGGTAAATACTACTTAACAAAATCGTTGCCAAAAATCTTAAACGAATCGATTTTCCTCACAAAAGGGAAACTTTAACAGTTAAACAGGATTGATGGGAATTATTAAAAATTAAAAAAAATTAAGCTTTTATTATGTAAAGCATAACTCTGCTCGTAAAAACATAATTTTTGAATCAATTTTAAAACTCTCAACAAAGATTTGATTGAAATAAATTTGAGTTTTGGAAAATTTATTTCACTTGGAAAATATGTTTGGCAACATAATTGTTTATTAAAAAATACCATTCACACTTATATATAGTTTTAAGAATAAGTAGGGGGACGCTTTGTTGGCCTCCCTATTTTATTTTGTATAGAAACTAAGTTCCCCAGATTCTATTCTAATTTTTTCCTAAATAATAAT
>RCUH01000546.1_pt1 | contig 36922 bp, 21 predicted proteins | sample 2166191 | NCBI WGS metagenome assembly RCUH01 (sample SAMN09932848, study PRJNA488358) | compost metagenome | feature: garden; material: soil; isolation source: compost soil in an enriched community after 214 h of incubation | place: Germany: Experimental Botanical Garden Goettingen | collected... | reverse complement strand
TAGTACGTGTTTAATTTTAAACATTCTGCAAAGATAAGGTAATAATACGATAACGTCAATTAAAAATAATAGGACGCTAAGCTATGTAAAGGCATTGAAGGTAGCAAGGTCTTAACATAATTTAACAAATGACCATTTTTAAATGCAAACCGGGCTACCTTTTTACAGATAGCCCGGTTTTATAGGGATGGCAAATATCTATTTAGAATTTATAAGCTACTGTAGTCATGAATTGTCTTGGAGGGATAGGATTTACACTATAGTTCTCGTGAATGTAGTAATTCAGCTCATTCGTCAAGTTTGATAATTTGCCAAGGATACTGAATTTTTTGTAGCTATAACCCGCTGACAGATCAAAAGTAGTGAATCCTTTGACAGGGATAATACCTGTTGTTGTTCCAGCTTTATTGGTATTACGTCCTCCATTACGGTCGCCAGTATAAAACGCAGATGCACCGAGTTTTAAACCTTTAACTGCACCAGTATTAAAAGTGTAGAATAAACTTCCGTTAGCTGTGTTTTTAGTCGTACCCACTAAACGTTCACCTTCTACTATCCCACTGATGATGGTCTCTTTATTAGTAGTAGGATCTGTATATGTCCTTGTGGCTGATGTACTGGTATAGCGCATGTAGTTGTAGCTATATCCAGCGATGAAATTTAACCCCTCAACGATAGTTCCCGTAATGTCAATTTCAACGCCATCACTTGCCGTTTTTCCGCTAAACTCTTTTAGGTTGCTATCGCCATTGGGTTGGCCCTGAAGGTTTAAATCAGCCGTTTGTGCAAATCTGTTGTTAATAATTTTGTACCAGGTAAGGTTGGCTGATAGTTTTCCGTCAAGGAAGTCGTTTTTAACTCCGGCCTCATATTGATCAATAATGGATGGTCGCATTGGCGCATTTGTAGCGACATCTGTACCAGCATTTGAAGTGAAATTGCTGGCGTAACTTGCATAGAAAGATGTTGCTTTAATAGGCTGATAAATGATACCTACTTTAGGTGAAAAGGCTTTATCTGTTTTATCCGCAGTTGTACCTTTAGCTTCTGTACCATCGGCAAGCGTTTTTATAGTTGTTGTTGGTGTCTTTTGATAAGTCCATCTGATACCTGCTAAAACTTTAAACTTCTCACTAACAGCTACCATGTCCTGAACAAAGCCACCCACACGATAAATAGGAGCTTCTGTATTGGTCAATAAAGTTGTTTCTGGAGCATTAAAGTTTGTAGTGATATTGAACGAAGACAGATCAAGCAGATTTACCTGGTCATAATATTTTGATTTATCCGCAGCGGTTAGTGTATTTGGATTGCTGAAAGCAGCAGTTTTTATCTTGGATTGATCAGCATCTGCACCAATCAATAATGTATGTTTCAAAGAACCGGTTTGAAATATTCCAGTTAAGTTAACTTGTTGGTTGAAGGTAAGTTCTTTTATTTTAGATCTGGTAAGTGCACGATTCCAAATGCCATCTGTTTTTACAAAAGGACGTTCGCTAGAGAAATAGTTTCTATCATAAGATTGTAGGGATGCAGAAACATTTAATTTCCAGTCGTTATTAAATTTATGATTTAAAGCAGCTTGTGCGGTAGTCGTATTGGTTTTGTTATAAGCCCAATCCGTATTTATAAATACATTTCTGCCAAGTGGAGATACTTGGTTACCTACAGTGCCAATACCAAAATCTGGTGTATAGTCACTTTTTAAATAATCACCCTGGATGAGTAGATCTGTTTTTTCGCTAATTTGGTATAGTATAGAAGGGTTAACATAGATTCTTTCAGAGTTTACTTTATCCCTAAAGCTACCGGCTTTTTCGTAAGTTCCAATTACGCGAACAGCAACATTTTTAGATATTGGGCCATATAAATCAAGTGTTGGCTTATAGAAATCATAACTTCCTGCACGCATAGAAAACTCACCGCCATACTCAAATTTAGGCTTCTTAGTCACCATGTTAACCACAGCACCCCCACTAACACCACCATAAAGTAAAGCCGAACTACCTTTAAGTACTTCTACAGATTCTAATGTGCTGGCTTCTGGCATACCACCGATGGTTGTTCTAGCGCCATTTTTAAGTACGTTGTTTGCGCCAAGGCTATAACCACGAGCATAAAAGTTCTCGCCAACAGATCCGCGGTTAGCGCCCAAAGAAACGCCATTTACATTTTTAATAACATCAGCTAAGCGATTTGCTTGTTGATCTTCAATTATCTGAGTTCCTATGATTTGAACAGATTGCGGCAAATCTCTAGGGGCAATCGCTATTTTACCAAGACTAACTGGTTTTTGATTAGGTGTTTGGTAACCACCAATCACTACTTCGTCAAGCTGTCCAGAGTTTTCTGAAAGCAGAAATTCAACAGTTACTGTTTGTCCTTCAATTACCGTTACTTTTTGAGTTTGAACTTTCAAACCTACATAAGAGGTTTTTAAAGTGTATTCACCACTTTTTAAGTTGTTGAATTTGAAGTTCCCTTCTTCATTGGATAATGTTTTTCTATTGTTTTCAACTATTTGAATGGTAACATGGCCGGCTGACTTGCCATCATTAGTTCTTACTTTTCCCTTAATACCACCTCTAACTGGTGCAGACGCAAGTTGCGAAGGGCCCTCTTGAGCGAAAGCAGGTTGGGTTAATAAAAATATAATAGTGATAATGAAAAGAGAGTAGATATTCCTCATGGTGCTTATTTAGATTAATTCTAACGGCGGCAAATGTAAGATCTGAAATTTAGAACAGCAAATTTATTTAGAATAATTTTAAATAGATGTAAAAGCGAATATCGATTCCATTGCTTGGCCGGAAAACGATTGCACACATTTAATCGGCGATATCTTTTTTTTATTAACACATAGTATTTAATCTTGTTGTAACACCAATTATAATCGGGTATGTGTTAAGTTTGTATTATGCTTAAAAAAATGACGCTGTTTGGTCTTATTTTCTTGCTGTTTTCAACAGTGGAGGTTACCGCACAGATCAAGTGTAAGATTGAGCATTATTCAACTGAAGACGGTTTATCCCATGATGGGGTGATGAATATCCTTAAAGACCGTGATGGTTTTATGTGGTTTGGCACCTGGGATGGGATCAACCGCTTTGATGGGCATAATTTCGTAACCTATAAAACCCGACCGGGTGATAGTTCCAGCTTAAAAATTAATAGGGTTGACAATATCATAGAAGATAAACAAGGTTATTTGTGGCTTGAAGTATATGATAATCAGGTATACCGCTTTGATAAGCAGCATAAAAAGTTTCTGGCGATATCAAGCCACTTGGAAGAAAAGAAAATCAAGAATATCTTGTTTACTGGAATTGAACTGGGAGGGAAGGATTTTGTTTGGCTTACTACCTTGGATCAAGGTGTTTTTGCAGTTAAAAATACAACTTCCGGTAATCCTGAAATTATCAGATACGGACTAGGACAGAAAGCAGATTTTCAGTTGCCATCAAATAGGGTTAATTTTTTACAGGCGGATAAACAGAATAATATATGGATTGGTACAGAGTCTGGGCTTTCTTGTTTACTTCTCGATCCTTCTGGGCAATATAAAAATATGAGCCTGGATGCTGTTTTTGCAAAGGGGATGGCTTATACCTGCATGGTTGAAGAGGGACAGCATGTATGGTTTGGTACAAACGATGGATATTTAATTCGTTATGATAAATCCTCCCGTCAGTTTTTAAAGAAGAAAATAGCAGTTAACAGGTTAAATGCATTATTGCTGAGTAAAAAACAACAGATCATATATGCTACAGCTGGGAGGGACGTGATTACGATAAGCATTTCAGATTTGAAAAGCGTGACTGCGTCGATGCCTGGGATAGGGCCAATGTTGTCTATGTATGAAGACAAGACCGGCTTATTGTGGATTGAACCTGAAAAGCATGGACTGATCAAGTATAATCCGGTTACGCGTACATTTAAGTATTTTTTTCAGGAGAATGACGCTAATTTTTACAATACAGCAAAGGAATATAAAGTTTTTGAAGACCATAATGACAGGGTTTGGATGAGTATGAAGGGAGGGGGATTTGGGTATTATAATCGGGCTACTGATGCTGTGGAATATTTTTACAATAAACCCGGTTCGGCAGATCATCAATTCTCAAACATTGTGATCTGGAGTTATCTTGATGAAGCGGGAGTTTTGTGGCTCAGTACGAGAGACAGAGGTATAGAGAAGATTATTTTCCAGGTAAATGATTTTAAGCATGGGTTGCTTGTGTCAAAGACACTTAATAAATCTGATAATGAGATCAGGGGAATATTTAGCGATAAAAATCAGCGTTTATGGATTTCTTCAAAATCAGGTAACCTATATGTTTATAACAAGGGGGAAAAAGTAGAAGATATTTTTGTTAATAAGCCCTCGGGAAGTATTGGCTTGGTTTATAATATGGTGCAGGATCGAACCGGTACAATATGGCTGGGGACGAAAGGGAATGGTTTATACAGGGCCGTACCCACCGATAAAAATGGATCAAGGTACGTACTTACACATTACAAGGCTGATAAAAATGATATCAACAGCTTGAGCAGTGACCTTATTTATTCTATCCTGGAAGACAAGAAAGGTAGGATATGGGTAGCTACCTATCAGTATGGGATTAATCTGCTCGTACCTGACGGAGATAAAATCAAGTTTGTAAATATCCATAATTCTTTTAAAAATTATCCTGTAGGTTCCTGGAAAGCGAGGCATGTGCAACAACACGTAAATGGTGACATATGGGTGGCGACGACTAATGGTCTCGTCATATTTGATCCTGATAGAGGAAAACCAGACAACTATACTTTTAAGAGTTATGGTAAAATTCCCGGCGACAAAAGTAGTCTGGGCAATAATGATGCTCAATATATTTACAGAGACAGCAAGGACCGCATGTGGATCGCAACTTCGGGAGGAGGCCTAAACAAATTCCTGGGCGTCTCTGATCATGGATTAAAATTTAAAGCATATACCATAGAAGATGGTTTGCCAAGTGACTATATTTTAAGTATCATTGAAGACAAGACGCACAATTTATGGCTGGGAACGGAGAATGGCATCTCGAAGCTGAATCCTGAACAGGAGCGCTTCAGAAATTACGATTCTTATGACGGGCTGCCGAAAACAGGCCTCTCGGAAGCTTCAAGTTTAATACTTCCTAATGGCGACCTGCTTTTTGGCTGTATAAATGGCTATATTACTTTCAATCCTTTGGCAATTATCGATCAGAAAATCAAAGCAAAAATAGCTTTTACCAATTTTCAGATTAACAATAAGGATGTTGTTCCTGGAGAAGCAAGTTCTCCATTGAATGTTGATATCAACGATGAAAAGAATATTGAGCTTAAATACAACGAAAATATTATCAGTGTCGATTTTACTGTGCTCGATTATCGTTCCAGCAATAAGCAGGTGTATGCCTATCGTTTAAGGGGATTCGACGCAGAATGGCATCATGTAAATGATCAGCGAAAAGCTACCTATACGAATTTACCTCCGGGTAAATATATTTTTGAGGTGAAGAGTCTGAACTCGGACCTATATGAGAGTTTGCCGGTAAAAACACTTTCCATAAATATTGCCCCGCCACCATGGCGTACGGTATGGGCCTATATTTTATATGTTATTTTATTCGGTGTTTTAATTGAGATAGCCCGTAGGATTGTATTTACCATGATCAGGCTTCGTAACAGAATTACCGTTGAGCAACGTTTGACAGAGCTCAAACTCAGTTTTTTTACGAATATTTCTCATGAACTACGGACGCCCCTGACACTCATTGTAAATCCTATTGAAGAAATAGCACGGCAGGAGAATCTATCAGCTAAAGGACAGGAGTATATCAATGTGGTACGTAGAAATACCAATCGAATGGTTAGGTTTATCAATCAGCTGTTAGACTTCAGGAAAGCTCAAAGTGGAAAGATGAATCTTAAGGTAACCCATGTAGATGTATTGGCCCTGGTGGAGGACATTGCACAGCACTTTTCTGAAATTGCCAATGAAAAACACATTGAACTCTCCATCTCTGCAAATGTTGAGGAGCTTTATGCCTGGATAGACGCAGAGAAAATAGATATTGTGATTTATAATTTGCTATCTAATGCTTTTAAGTTTACAGCAGATTATAAAATAATCAGTATCGTAATTGATAAAGAGGAAGACTTCTTTACAATTAGTGTCATTGATCAGGGAATTGGCGTTCCAGGAGACAAGCTGAACGATATATTTGAACTCTATTACGAGGTAGAGAAGGCACCTGGAAATAATCTGGAAGGCACAGGGATTGGTCTGGCGCTTTGTAAGGAAATTGTTAAACTGCATCATGGTGACATTGAAGCCCAAAATAATGTAGATGAAGGCTTGGCAGTTATTCTTAAACTGCCATCGGGAAAACAGCATTTTAAAGATGGAGAAAGTATTGTTATAGATAGATCACCAGTACAAAAATATGTTTTCCCGAAGCCTGAAGAAGTCATTACGAATGTTGAGATCAGTTCATCTCCCAGAGAGAAGGAGGATCTGCCTTTGGTATTGCTGGTAGATGATAACAATGAGCTGCGGAAATTCCTGGCAGATCAGTTACAGGAGTTTTACAGGGTTGTTGAAGCAAAAGACGGAAAAGAAGGGCTCGAAGTTGCCCTTAAATTAGTGCCAGACTTGATTATGAGCGATGTGATGATGCCCGAAATGGACGGTATACAATTGCTGGATAAATTGAAGAGTAATGTTGCTACAAGTCATATTCCCGTTGTTCTACTCACTGCAAAATCATCGGTTGAAAATCAGATTGAAGGTTTAAAATACGGCGCTGATTATTACATCACTAAACCTTTTCAAACTAATTTTATTCTTGCTTCGATAGATAACCTGTTAAGGCAACGTAAAAAAATATTTGAGTCTTTATTAACCAGTAAGAAAACCATAGAACTTAATCCCGGGGAAATTGTCATCACTTCCAAAGATGAAATCTTCCTGAAGGAGATCATCGATATTGTCGAAAATGGAATGGTAGATATGGAATTTAATATTGACTCTGTAGCCGAATCAATAGGAATGGGACGGACGACTTTCTATAAAAAGTTTAAGAGCCTGACCAATCTGGCTCCTGTTGAATTTGTTCGTGAGATGCGCTTAAAAAGAGCGAAACAGTTTTTGGATGCCAATGGGCAAAACATTTCTGAGATCGCTTACGCGGTTGGTTTTAATAGTGCCAAATATTTCAGTACTTGTTTCAAAGAGGAATATGGTGTATCTCCATCCGAATATTTAAAGTCTAAGGGCTTAAAATCCTGATTAAAGAGATAAAATGTGTTTCTGACGCTTTATTGATAGTTTTTGGACGTATTTGGTCAAAAATTAGACCTCTAAAATTCACCTGTTAGGTAAGTTTGTTTAAACGAATAACCAAATATTAAACCATTCGAGCTTATCACAGGAACGGCATCACTCATTTAAACGAGAAAATAGTCTTCACGCACCTTCGTCTGAAATTAAGTTTGTCATACGAAGATCCTGGCTGTATGAATGATAGTTTATTTGGTTAATAACAATAAACTAAATATAAACTATGAATAAATTACTACTTCCATTTTTTATGCTGTTACTTATATGTAGTACAGCGTGGGCGCAAACCCGGAAAATTACAGGTAAAGTTTCTGATGACAAAGGGGTTATGGTGGGTGTGAGCATTAAGCTAAAGGGAACGACTACCGCGACCACCACAAATTCAGACGGAAAATTTACAGTTAATATCCCGGCAACGGGTAATGTGGTTCTGGTTTTTAGCTACATTGGCTCTATCACCAAGGAAGTTACCGTAGGAACCCGTTCAGAGATAAACGTAACCCTTGAGGATGATCAGCAGGGGCTAAATGAAGTTGTAGTGATTGGTTATGGTACTGTAGCAAGAAAAGACCTTGCCGGAGCTGTGGGATCACTAAAAGGCAGTGAAATCGCTAAAACACCAGTAGCGAATATTGCTGAGGCACTTACAGGAAGAATACCTGGCGTACAGGTTACGACCTTAGACGGTGCTCCTGGTGCGGATGTGATTATTCGTGTGAGGGGTGGTGGGTCCATTACACAGGACAATACACCATTATATATTGTAGATGGATTTATTGTCGATAACATCAATAATATTGCACCAACAGACATCGAAAGCGTAGATGTTTTGAAAGATGCTTCTTCGACCGCAATATATGGGGCAAGAGGTGCCAATGGAGTTGTGATCATTACTACCAAATCTCCAAAAGCAGGGAAGACTACAATTTCCTATAATGGATATGGACAGGCTAAAACCTTACCACGTAAACTAGAAGTACTTTCTCCTTATGATTTTGCCCTGGTACAATATGAATACGGTATGTTGAGAGGGCAGACTTCGAGTGAGTTTAAAAATTTTACCAGATATTTTGGCGTTTATGATGATCTAGAATTGTATAAGTATCAAAAGCCCACAGATTGGCAGGAGGAGCTTTTTGGTCGTTTCGTAAAATCGCAGCAACACAATATTAGCTTAACCGGGGGGACTGAGAAAACTAAGCTTAGTTTTAACTCAACATATAATAAGGACGAAGGTTTGATGTTGAATTCTGCACAGGAGCGGTTTTACTTCAATTTTAAATTGAATCATCAGATTTCGAATAAGTTGAAATTAGATCTGGCTGCAAGATATTCTAATAATGTGGTGGATGGTGCTGGTACTTCTGGTACATCCAGTATCAGAATTGGAGACGGTATTCAAACCAGACCGATAAATGGTCTGGTTGATCAGATTATCCTCGACCCGGATGATGTTGCAGAAGGAAATGATGATTTTGATAATTTCCTTAGGTCTGTGATCAAACCTACAGATCTTGTTCAGCAAGATTATAGAAAACGTGTTTTTGGAGATCTGAGTCTGAATGGGGCATTGGGATGGGACGTTACAAAAAAACTGACGTTAAGGTCTGAACTCGCGGTAACAAAACGTAATAATACAAACAAACGTTATTGGGGCCCACTTACAGGTGAATCTCGCAATGTCGGTTTAAATAAACCTCTGGTAGAGTTGTCAAATGGCGTAAGTAATACCTACCGATGGGTAAATACTTTAAATTACAAAGTACTTAAAACGAAGCAGCATAACCTTGGTCTATTGCTGGGACAAGAGTTAAATACAACTTTCGGAAACACTCTTTTTAATCGTGTAAAGTATTTCGAAGACAGTTTGACTCCAGAAATGATTTTTGCAAACATGGCCTTAGGGACTTCTGAGAGAGTAGAAACAAAAGAGGAGCGAGGCGAAGATCTTTTGTCTTTCTTTGGTCGTGTCAATTATACTTTCAAGGATCGGTATATTATGTATCTCACGTTACGTGCGGATGGAACCAGTAAGTTTGCCCCTCAAAACAGATGGGGTTATTTTCCTGCTGCATCCTTTGCCTGGAGGGCATCAGATGAGGACTTTATGAAAAATGTAGAAGTAATTTCTGATCTGAAAGTAAGATTAAGCTATGGTCAGGCTGGAAACAACCGTATTGCTAATGATTCCTGGAGGTTTTTATTTGGCCCAAGTCAGAACAGAACTTATGGAGCGGGTGATCTCAACCAAACGTATTATGGAATTATTAATTCTTCGTTGCCAAATCCGAATCTGAAATGGGAAACGACAATCTCCAGAAACATTGGTTTAGATTTTGGATTGTTTAAGAATAAAGTTACAGGAACATTGGATCTTTATCAGAACACAACTAAAGATTTGATAATTGACAACGAAATTCCACCGCAGACAGGCTTTACAAAACAGTTAATTAACATAGGGCAGACCTCCAATAAAGGAATTGAGTTGTCTTTGAATGCCAATCTGATTAGTAAAAAAGATTTTACACTGAGTGCTTCTTTTAATATAGGTAGAAACCTGCCTAAAATTGATAAGCTGGATGGCAATAACCAAAGGATTTTTCAATCCAACTGGGCTGGTACGGATTTAAAATCTCAGGATGATTACCTACTGCAGGTTGGCAAAACAATCGGATTGATGTACGGATATGTAAATGATGGATTTTATACTGTTGATGATTTTTCATCTTATAACGCTGCCACCAGAATCTATGTACTTGAACCAGGTGTAGCAAATTCAAATACGTTGCTGGGAGGTACAATAGGCATCAGACCGGGAACTATGAAACTAAAAGATCTTGACGGTGACGGGTTTGTAACGGCGGATAAAGATAGAAAAATAATAGGCAGTGCTGTTCCAAGCCATAGCGGAGGTTTCGGCTTAAATGCGACCTATAAATCATTTGATGTATCGACCTTTTTTAACTGGGTGTACGGAAATCAGATTTACAATACCGGCCGTATTGCTTTTAATATGATGTACCGCACAACTTTTGGTAATATGCTGAACACAATGAATTATGAAGACCGTTTTAAATACATCAATAGCGAAGGACAGCTGGTAACTGAACTGGCTGATTTAGCCGAGCTGAATAAAAATGCAAAAATCTGGTCTCCGTTTTCAAGCGGAACTGCCTCACCTGTTTTTAGTGACGATGCTGTAGAGGATGGTTCTTTCTTTAGAATGACCTATGTTACACTTGGCTATACATTGCCAAGAAAACTAACCTCAAAGGTCGGTATATCCTCTTTAAGATTTTATGCAACTGCTTATAATGTATTTCTTTTAACCAGCTATACGGGATATGATCCTGAAGTATCGACTACGAGAAGCGGTTCTTACGCAGCTTTAACACCAGGAGTGGATTATTCAGCTTATCCTAAAAGTCGCACTTACACATTTGGGGTCAATTTAAATTTTTAATCGAGTAAAGAAATTAGAACATGAAAAGTATAAAAATATTTAGCCTATTGATGCTGGGAATTGCCGTCCTGTCTTCATGTAAGAAATTTTTAGATACCGACTCTCCATCAAATTTTACTCAAGAAGTAATCTTTGGAACTGAAGCGGATGCTACCAAATCTGTATATAGTATTTACGCACTGTTTAACCAGGATGCATTTACATCCAGGTTGTCTAATACGTTCATTGGAAATACGGATATCGAAATAGGAGGGGTCGGCTCTGCTCCTGACAATTCCAGAAGAGATATCTGGTCGATGGAAGCAACAGATGCAAACGGTGATATCAGGACCGTGTGGAACAATGCTTATAGTGCCATCAATAGAGCTAATTTGTGTGTAGAAGGGCTTGAGCAGTCGAAAATTGCCGATAATCCTGAAATGAAACAGTTGTTGGGGGAGGCTAAAGCTTTAAGAGCGTTGTGGTATTACTGGTTGATTAATTATTGGGGAGATGTACCCTTCAATATGAAGCCTACCCGCGGAGGAGATAATTTTTATCTGCCACGAACCGGACGTGATACTATTTTGACAACATTAATCAATGATTTGATCAGTATAGAGCCATTAATGAAACCTGCAAGTCAGGTGTCTTATGGCGTAGAACGCATCAACAGAGAATTTGTGATGGGATTAATTGCCCGGTTGGCATTGTGTAGAGGTGGTTATTGGCTGTATCCGGATATGACGTCGAAAAGAAAGGCAGATTATAAAGACTATTATAAGATCGCTCGTGACTACAGTCGTAAATTGATGACCACATTTGACAGGCCGCTAACAGCACGTTTTCAGGATATTTTTGACAACCAAAGCAAGTGGAAGGTAGTAAGTAATGAAGATGTTTTATTTGAAGTAGCATTTGCACCTGGTTTCGGTGATGTAGGATGGAATATCGGGCGTACAGTTGACGGCGGAACTCACCCTTATGGTGCAAGTAGCAGTTATGTTGGCCTCAGTCCGCATTTATATTATGCTTATGACAGTCTTGATACCCGATTAGAATCTTTTGCTATATTTAAATACAATTCTGATCTGGTACAAATTCCACTGGCTGGAAATGGCCTAAGTACTGGTAAATGGTCCAGACTTTTAATGCCGACTCCATCTGGTTCTGCATCTGCAAAAGGAACAGGAATTAATTGGCCGATTATGCGTTACTCAGACGTGTTACTTATGTTTGCTGAAAGTGAAAATGAGTTGAATGAAGGGCCTACCGCGGACGGCAAAGCTGCGTTTAGAAGGGTAAGGGCAAGAGCTTTTCCTAAAGATGCGACAACTGTTCAGGTTAAGGTCGACAATTACATCAATACAGTCAGCGCAAGTAAAGAAAGTTTCTTTGAAGCGATTGTTGATGAACGTGCCTTTGAATTTGCAGGCGAATGTATCCGTCGTTATGACCTCATCCGATGGAATAATTATGGTAAAAAAATTGTACAGGCAAAAAGCATTCTGGCACAAATGGGAGAGAATACCTATAACAGTGCAGGACCTTATGCCAATTTACCAGGCACCGTGTATTATAAGAATACTGCCGATAAAAAAGTCGTTTTTTATGGCGGAACGTTTAGAAAAGCACCGGAAATTCCACCTATAAAAGATGTGCCAAGTAAAGGAAGCAATCCCGACGGTTGGACGGCTGTGAGCTGGCTGAGGACACTTTACAACAATACATTAGCTCGTCCGGGAGATTATGTACTCAATTCATGGCGAGGTTACAAAGATGAAACTGGTTTGACCCCGGTAAGGTACATCCTTCCCCTGCACAGTTCTACTGTATCAACAAGTATGGGGACATTGAAAAATGACGGTTATGGTTACGGAAATTAAGAATATTCAGATCATGAAAAATATGTTCAAGAATTATTTGGTCATTGCCTTATTAATGGTAACGATTAGTGGGATCGTTTCCTGCAAAAAGGGAGAAGAACTTGGAGAAGCGCCAAGACTATTCAGGCCAGTCATTAAAGGAGATTTATTGGCTCCTTCAAATTATATCGAAGCTTCCTGGCAAAAGATGACCGGAGTTAAAGGTTATATTGCACAGATCAGTCGTGACACTTTTAAAACTATTGACAGATCCGTAAACATCGACTCTAATAAAGTTATATTTGAGGAACTCCTTTGGGAGCAACTGTATCAGATCCAGATCATTGCCGTTGCGCCTGATTCCTCAAAAAACTCTAAACCATCATTTTTAGGCGCGATAAAAACGCCAAGATTTCCGACCATTGTCGTAGATGCCCAGCTGGCTGATGTAGGATCGAAGTCTATACTGTTTAAATGGAGGAATGAGGGAGAAACAGTAACGACTGTGAAAGTAGTGAGTGTAGTTAGCAATTCGGTCGTGCAAACTATCAATCTTACGACTACTGATGTTAGTAATGCCTATCTATTGGTTGCGGCATTGCTTCCAGAAACGGCTTACAAAATTGAACTTTATAGTGGAACAAAATTCAGGGGGGCCAATAACTATACCACAAAGGCAGTTCCTAGTGGTGTAATTGTTGACTTAACTGCAATCGCTGATAAGCCGACAGTATTGGCTGATACTATTCTAAAAGTCCCGTCAGGCGCAACAATTATATTAAGAAGAGGAATGGAATACAGTATGCCTAGTATCAATTTAAGTAAGCCGGTAACTATTATAAGCGGCGAAAACCAGTTGGTTCCAGCACAGGCGGTAATTTTCTTTAATACCGGCAGTAATTTTAACTTTGCTGCTAATGCCAGCATTGACTATATTACGTTTAATGATGTCGTGATAAGAACCAATGATGCAGGAAATAAGTATGTATTCAATCCAAATTCTGCAGGTAATATAGGAGCCATCAATTTTGAATCTTGCAGAATAGAAAATATGAGAGGTATTGCACGGTTTAGAGGAGCTCTAACCATCAACAGTATTACTTTTAACAATTGTCTGATCGATAGTATCGGAGGATATGGAATACTCACAGTGGATGATGTGAATAGCAGGGTGAAAAATATAACCCTGAGCAAGAGTACGGTTTCAAGAGCTGATGTTATGTTTAGTAGTAAAAGTGCTGCAGATAATATAAATATCAACAATTGTACTTTTTTCCGGTCTCTTCTTCAAGGAAGATATATAGTTAACTATTCGGGTGTTGTCATTACGGTGTTAGATTTTAGCAATAATATCATCGGGCCCGGTAAAGCCAATACGGCAACTCCTCCGGTTTCTTCTATAAACGGCTTTGTCAGATCATCTGGTACCGTAAACGGTTCTAACAATTTTACCACCTCTGATTTTACCTGGACAATTGCTGCTACGCAGTTCCCTGGAACAACGCCATATACCAAAACAGCTGCTGATGTATTTACCAGTCCCGCAACAGGGAATTTTCAGATCAAAGACCTTGGTTTCACCGGGAAAGATTCTGCAGGTGATCCACGCTGGAGACTTAAGTGATGTGATCTTTTATTAATGATTATGTCCGGAGCGATTTAATCTCTCCGGACATTTTTAAATAATACAGTCAAAAACGTAATCTCAATATCTCACATCTTAATTGAACTACATGAAAACATTAAAGATTTCTTTATCGGGCATTGCCATGCTTTTTTTCTTCCTGGCATCATGCAAAAAATCGGCGAAAAATCCGATTGAAAATGAAAAAATTAGTGAGCCGGAAGCAGGTGTTCCCCAACAGGAAACTGCCTTGGCGTTTCCAGGTGCGGAAGGATATGGGAAGTTAGCTACGGGAGGGCGGGGTGGTAAAGTAATTAAAGTGACTAATCTGAATGATTCTGGGACTGGGAGCCTGAGAGCAGCTATTGCTGAAACAGGTGCAAGAGTTATTGTCTTCGAAGTATCGGGGAATATTAAACTAAATAGTCGTATCCAGGTTAAAAATGGCAATGTGACCATAGCGGGGCAGACTGCTCCAGGTGATGGTATTTGTATCCAGGATTACGAGATGAACATCGATGCTGACAACGTGATTATCCGCTATATGCGGTTCCGTATGGGTGACTTAACAAAAAATGAGCAGGATGCGCTTTGGGGACGTTATCACCAGAGCATCGTAATAGATCATTGCTCCATGAGCTGGTCAATAGATGAATGCTCTTCGTTTTATGCCAATAAAAATTTCACCATGCAATGGTGTGTACTTTCAGAAAGCTTAAATAAATCTTTTCACGAAAAAGATGACCATGGATATGGTGCAATCTGGGGAGGTTCAAATGTTACATTTCACCACAATCTATTGGCGCATCATAACAGTAGAAATGCACGTTTTGATGGTGGGCACCGAACAGGAACCGGAAGCAGTCCTTTTGGAATAGACAAGGTTGATTACCGGAACAATGTGATCTATAACTGGGGAAGCAACAGTGCGTACGGCGGAGAAAACGGAGAATATAATCTCGTAGCCAATTATTATAAAGCAGGACCAGGAACTGCAACTTCGAGGAAGAGCAGGATTATGGAAATCTCAATGGAGACTGATCTGGTTAAATATGGGCCCGGCTTCGGTAAATTTTATGCTTCAGGTAATTATGTAGATGGTAACACTACGGTAACACAGGATAATTGGAGTGGGGGAATGGACAAAGGATCGGGATTGGGAGATGTAAATTATGCACTTGCAAAAATGGCAACAGCCTTTGTTGCAGAAGCAATAACACCGCATACTGCCCTGCAAGCCTACAATGCTGTGTTATTATATGGAGGAGCAAGTTTAAAGAGAGATGCCGTAGATACGAGGATTATGAAAGAGGTTAAAGAAGGGATTGTTACTTACAATGGTTCAAAGACGGGAAAAAAAGGAATAATCGACTCGCAGACCGATGTTGGTGGTTGGCCCGTTTTGAACGCTACTGCCCCGCTTACGGATACAGATGGAGATGGTATGCCTGACATCTGGGAAACGGAAAAAGGATTGAATCCTAAAATAGCTAATGCCAATGATTTAAGTACAGGATATACCAATATCGAAGTTTATATAAACAGCCTGGTTAAAGATATAACGATTAACCAGATAAAATAACAAGGCTTATGAAGATGAAAAGAAATATAGAGTACTTAATCTGTGCCATGATTTTTTTGATTTTTGTGGCATGTAAAAAGGATGATGCGGCGACTGAGCCAGATCCGGAAGTAAATGTCGTCGTAGAAGCTAAGCCAGATAAGACAGTAGCTAAGGATGGTACGGGAGATTATACCAGCTTACAGGCCGCAATTGATGCCGCGCCTTCGAATGCAACAAAATATTATGTCATAGCGATAAAGAACGGAATTTATAAAGAAGTGATCACCGTTCCTAAAAATAAAAGCTACATCTGTTTCAAGGGAGAAAACAGTGAGAAAACTGTTTTGTCATTTGATAATTATTCGAAAAAACTGGATGCTAATGGTGCAGAATTTGGAACCTCCGGATCTGCGTCAGTATTTGTTAAAGCAGATTACTTTAAGGCCGAAAACCTGACTTTCGAAAATACTGCAGGAATAGATGCAGGCCAGGCTTTAGCTATTAACATCGGTGGCAATTTCGCTGCTTTCAAAAATTGCAGATTTCTGGCATTTCAAGATACCTATTACGCCGCAGACAATACCTTACAGTATCTCAAAGACTGTTATATCGCAGGTACAGTAGACTATATGTTTGGTGGCTCGACCGCGCTTTTCGATAACTGCATCTTACATAGCCTAAGAAGTGGTTACATAACTGCCGCTTCTACTCCTCCGGGTAAAAAATACGGATATGTATATCTTAACTGTAAATTAACCGGAACATCAGGTGCAGCAACTGTACACCTGGGCAGACCATGGCGACCTAATGCCAATGTAGTATTCTTAAACTGCGAAATGGCCGGACATATTAAACCTGAGGGCTGGAACAACTGGGGGAATGTAGCGAATGAAGCAACCGCCTTTTATGCGGAATACAAGAGTACCGGAGAAGGATATAAGGCGGGACAACGACAACCCTGGTCAAAACAATTAACAGACGAACAAGCGAAAGAATATACAGTAGAAAAGATTTTAGGAACATGGAAGCCATTTTAAAGAGATTATCATTGAGCACGGTAATGTTGCTTATTGTTTTCAGCTTTACCAATTGCGAAAAAAGAAAAAAAGCAGATTTGACTCCTACGACGGAAGAGAATAAGGGTACATCAGAACCAAAACCTATCATAGAATCTGCATATGCTTTTCCCGGAGCAGAAGGTTTTGGACGTAACGCAACAGGTGGCAGAGGTGGAAAAATAATTAAAGTTACAAACCTCAATGACGCCGGTGCTGGAAGTTTGAGGGCCGCGATTGACGCAACAGGCCCCAGAATTGTAGTTTTTGAGATCTCTGGTACGATTCCTTTAAAAAGTAGGCTGGTAATTAAAAACAAAGACATCACTATTGCCGGACAAACCGCCCCGGGTGATGGTATTTGTCTGAGGAACTATGAAGTGAATGTAGGTGCAGACAATGTCATTGTACGATATCTGCGTTTTAGAATGGGCGATACCGAGCAGCAGGAGGGGGATGCCTTTGGCGGGAGGTTTCAGAAAAATATCATTGTAGACCATTGTTCAATGAGCTGGTCTACCGACGAGTGTGTATCTTTTTATGCCAATGAGAACTTTACGCTGCAGTGGTGTTTAATTACCGAAAGTTTAAGAAACTCTGTGCATGGAAAGGGAGCGCATGGTTACGGGGGTGTGTGGGGAGGGAAATATGCTTCTTTTCATCATAATCTAATGGCCAATCACGATAGTCGTAATCCAAGGTTTGGGGAAGAGGCGGGAAAAGCTTTCGCCTTGACGGATCTGGTGGATATGAGAAACAATGTTTTCTATAACTGGGGGCCTACTAATAATGCTTATGGTGGTGAAGGGATGAATATCAATGTCATCAATAACTATTATAAACCTGGACCAGCGACAACCAAGAAAGAACGTATTCTTTCAATCGACAAAAATAAAATCGCTGGTACTGAGGTCTACGACATCTGGGGCAAATTCTATATTAATGGCAATTATGTAAATGAAGGCACCCAGGTTACAAATGATAACTGGACGTATGGTGTGTACAATCAATTTCATGGTAGTTATGGAACGGTATCGGAAGCAGACAGGCTTGCAATGAAGTTAAATACACCCTTGGCCATTGATAACAATGTAACTACTCATACGGCATTGCAGGCGTATGATAAAGTGCTTGATTATGCGGGTGCTGTCTTAAAAAGAGATCCGATTGATACACGCACTGTTTTACACACCCGTAATAAAACTTTCTATAAAGCAGGCTCTAATGGCAGTACTAATGGAATTATTGATACACAGGCCGATGTTGATGGCTGGCCTCTGCTGCAAAGCCTACCGGCATTGCCGGATACAGATGGAGATGGCATGCCAGATGATTGGGAAAAATCCAAAGGTCTCGATCCTAAAGTGGCAAATGCTGGTGGTCGTAACCTGAGTACTGCTTATGATAACATCGAGGTTTACATTAACAGTCTTGTCGCTTCAATTACTGAAAATCAGGTTAAAACCCAATAATATTAAATCGCAGGGAAACCTGTTGAAGTAGATACAAATACACAAATACAAACAGATGAAATTATACTATTTAAGATTTTTTCTAACCGCAGTTGCGCTAAGTCTATGTACGTTATGCGTCAATGCGCAAACGAACGATTATTCCTGGGACAAGCTCCCTGAAATAAAACAGCCGGCTTTTAGACCGGATACTTTCAATATCGTTCGGTTTGGTGCAATAAGTAACGGGAATACACTAAATACGAAAAGTATTAATGAAGCTATCATAGCATGCAACAGAAAAGGTGGTGGCGTGGTGTTGATCCCTGCCGGTTATTGGCTTAGCGGACCGGTCGAATTGAAGAGTAATGTAAATCTGCATCTGGAGAAAAATGCATTACTTCAGTTTACAGCTGATTTTAACCAGTATAAAATTATAGAAGGTAACTATGAGGGTAAGCCCTCTGCCAGAAACCAATCGCCGATTATGGGTACTAATCTGGAAAATATTGCAATTACGGGATTTGGTACAATAGATGGAAATGGTGACGCCTGGCGGATGGTAGGAAAAAATGCCTTGACTGAAGCCGAATGGAACAAAAAAAAGCTGTCGGGAGGATTGGTAAGTGAAGACGGGAAAACCTGGTTTCCCAGCGAAAAAACAAAGAAAGCACACCTCGAAAAAAGTTCTGTTTTATTAGGTGCCGCAAAGAAGCTATCAGATTTCGAAGACATCAAAGATTTCTTACGGCCGAACCTGGTTGTGCTGACAAACTGCAGTAAAGTTCTTTTGGAGGGACTCACCTTTCAGAATTCACCGGCCTGGAACCTACACCCACTAATGTGCAATAACCTGACGATAAGAAATATTAAGGTGAAAAATCCAGATTATGCACAGAATGGTGATGGTGTAGATATTGAGTCCTGTAAAAATGTACTGGTCGAAGGATCTGTATTTGATGTTGGGGATGACGCGATATGCATTAAATCCGGTAAAGATGAAGAAGGCAGAAAAAGAAATATGCCAACGGAAAATGTGATCATTAGGAATAACCTGGTTTACGCAGGGCATGGAGGATTTGTAGTAGGAAGCGAAATGTCTGGCGGAGCGAGAAACATATTTGTATCAGATTGTTCATTCATGGGAACAGATAAGGGGATTAGGTTCAAAACAACCAGAGGCCGTGGTGGAATTGTAGAGAAAATCTACATTAAGAACCTCAATATGTTTAACATTGTTGACGAGGCTATATTTTTTGATATGTATTACTGGACTAAACCACCGGAAGCTAATGAAATACAGCAAGTACCAAAAGTTAGTATAGAGACACCGCAGTTCAAGGACATATTTATAGAGAATATAGTTTGTAACGGAGCGAACAGGGGCGTTTTTATCAGAGGTCTTCCGGAAATGGTAGTTAAGAATATTAAGATGAAAAACCTGTTTCTGAATACCAATGATGCAATCGAGATAATTGATGCGGATCACATTGAAATAAAGAACTCTGTATTGTTAACAAAACGCAAAGATCCTTTAGTATACATTGAAAGCAGTAAAAATATCAATTTAGACGGGGTTAAATTTAATCCGGGAGCAGGAGTTTTATTTGACATCAATGGTGTATCGACTTCAAATATTCGGATGAAAAATGCCGACTTGAAAAACGATGCGATTAAGGCCAGATTTAATCACGGAGCGCAAGAAAAGTCGTTTAAAAAGTAATGGAGCATATGAGAGTTATACTGACACTACTTTTGTTATGGGCTGGTGCATTAAGCGCTCAGGAGTTTATTCCGCTTTGGTCTCGGGGTAAAATGCCAAACACGAAAGGGGTAAAATTAAAAGACAGCATTGCTAATGAGCGCATTTATCAGGTGGGGACACCTGGCATATATTCATTTTTCCCCTCAAGTCAAGACAACAAGGGGGCTGCGGTAGTTATTTGTCCCGGGGGTGGATATGAGCGTTTGGCTTATGTGATCAGTGGAACACAATTGGCGAAATGGTTTAATACAATGGGCATCTCCGCATTTGTGCTGAACTATCGGCTCCCTAATAGTCCGGATTTAAATGAACGGGAAAAAGGAGCGTTACAAGATGCGCAGCGCGCGATTAAAATAATACGTAGCAATGCTGAAAAATGGGGGATAAAGACAGATAAGATTGGAATCCAGGGCTCTTCTGCAGGTGGGCATCTGGCTAGTATGGCAGGCACATTTAACGATGATATTTCTTCAATCGGTGATGCACTGGATAACGTTTCTGCGCGACCTGATTTTATGATCCTGGTTTCGCCGGTGATTGATATGGGCAAATTTGCCCATAAAGGAAGCCTGAAAAATTTGTTGGGTGAAAAGCCAACGGCAGAGCAAATTGTTAAATATTCGGCACAGTTGCAGGTGACGGCAACGACTGCTCCATGTTTTATTGTCGATGCATTCAATGATAAATCGGTAGATCCGCATAACAGCCTTCTTTTTTACCAGGCATTATTGGAGCATAAAGTTGTAAGTAGTCTGCATATTTTCCCACAGGGTGGGCACGCCATTGCGCTCCGTAACAATCCGGGGTCAGCTGAAATGTGGACTGAGCTCTGTGAGCGCTGGCTGATAGAAATGGAATTTATACCTGAAAATATAACCAAGTAAAATGTAAAAATCTCATTTCAGCTGTCGGTAACGATTGCATAGATTTAATCTTATGGCCTCATTGAAAAGCAACTCCAAGTTTGTATGATTGTTTAACCAAATAGAATTATGTATGAAACGGTTTAATAAATTAAGTGCCATAGCTTTTTTGAGTATGATTGTACTCATGTCCTTTAATATTCCAGCCAGAAAGATTAGGGTGTACCTGGTAGGAGATTCCACTATGTCAATAAAACAAGTCTCCAAATACCCTGAAACTGGATGGGGAATGCCATTCGCTAATTTCTTTGATGAATCGATAACAGTTGATAATCGAGCACAGAACGGTCGTAGTACAAAGTCATTCATGGCCGAGGGTAGGTGGAAGTCGGTGACAGATAGTTTAAAAGCCGGCGATTACGTTTTTATACAGTTCGGTCATAACGATGAGGTAAAGACGAAAAAAACGTATACTACAGAAGAAGAATTTAAAAATAATCTGGCTAAATATGTAAGTGAGAGCCTGAAGGCCGGCGCATTCCCGGTATTGATAACACCGGTTGCCCGCAGAAATTTTGACACCGAGGGCAAGGTTTTGCCAACGCATCAGGTTTATTCGGAAATTGTTCGAACCCTATCCCGGGAAATGAAAGTTCCTTTAATAGATCTAGACAAAGAGAGTATGGCGTTGTTGCAGAAAATGGGAGTTGAAAACTCGAAATTGTTGTTCAATAAGCTGGAGCCGGGCCAAAATCCTAACTATCCTGCGGGTGTTGATGACAATACCCACTTTAATGAGTACGGTGCACGCCGAATGGCTGAACTGGTATTGTTGGAATTAAGAAAAATGAATTTGGAACTTGCCAATCGGATTGTAAAGCATTAGCCCTTAAAATAGCCGGCCTGATTAAAATTGGGTTTATGGTAATAATATATAGATATGAATAAAAATATAAAACGTTTAGTTTTCAGCAGCTGTTTGTTAGCAGGAGCAGTGGGGGCAAATGCCCAGTCTGTTCCTGCCGGAGTAAAGTATGTTTCAAAAGTATGGGTAGCCGATCAGGGTAATGGCACATATAAAAACCCGGTACTCGATGCGGATTACTCTGATCCGGACGCAATAAGAGTAGGCGATGATTTTTATATGGTAGCTTCCAGTTTTGATGCTGTTCCGGGCTTGCCGGTTTTACATTCCAAAGATTTAGTGAACTGGACACTTATTAATCATGCTTTAAAACGTCAGCCGCCATTTGATCATTTCTCCAAAACGCAGCATGGCAATGGCGTATGGGCACCTGCCATCCGTTTTTATAAAGGTGAGTTTTATATCTATTATCCCGATCCAGATTTTGGAATCTATGTAACGAAAGCGAAAAACCCGGCTGGAGAATGGTCTGATCCCATATTAATTGAAGGTGGTAAGGGGCTGATCGATCCTTGTCCGTTTTGGGATGATAATGGAAAAGCCTACCTGGCTTATGCCTATGCGGGAAGTCGTGCCGGAATAAAGAGCGTTATCGCCGTTAAGCAACTAAACCCTGAAGGAACTAAAACACTGGATGCCGGAGTATTGGTTTACGATGGACATGAATTAGATCCTACTATTGAAGGCCCTAAATTTTATAAGCGTAATGGCTACTACTATATTTTTGCACCTGCAGGTGGTGTCTCTACCGGCTGGCAATTGGTGCTGCGATCTAAAAATATCTACGGTCCATACGAACGAAAAGTAGTAATGGATCAGGGTAATACTGCTGTTAACGGTCCACATCAGGGTGCTTGGGTAAATACACAAACTGGTGAAGACTGGTTTTTGCATTTTCAGGATAAGGATGCGTATGGCAGGGTTGTGCATTTGCAACCTATGAAATGGATCAACGACTGGCCGGTTATTGGCGTTGATAAAGATGGAGATGGGATCGGGGAGCCGGTAATGACCTATAAAAAGCCGAATGTAGGTAAGGTTTATCCCATTCTGACTCCTGTAGAAAGTGATGAATTTAATAGCAGAGTTTTGGGGCTTCAATGGCAATGGCAGGCGAATCCAAAAGCAACCTGGTCGTTTATGAATACGAGTAACGGAACACTTAGATTATTCTCTGATCAGATGCCGGACAGTGCAAAGAATTATTGGGATGTACCCAATATCTTATTACAGAAATTTCCAACTGAGGAATTTAAAGCAACGGCAAAGCTTACGTTTTCGCCCAATACAAAGATTGAAAATGAAAAAGCAGGATTGATCATTATGGGACAGAGTTATGCTAATCTTTCTATTAAAAGTAAAAAGGGAGGAAACTATCTGGTTTACTCGGTTTGTAAAAATGCGCATAAGGGAAGCAAAGAAATAGAAACAACGCTAACCAAACTGGATGCTGCTACCTTGTACTTAAGGGTAAATGTAAACAAAGGTGGGAAATGCAAATTCAGTTATAGTACGGATGGCCAGAAATTTCAAGATGCAGGAAGTGAGTTTGTGGCAACGCCTGGACAATGGATAGGTGCTAAAGTTGGCCTGTTCTGTACCAGAGATATTAAAATTAATGATTCAGGTTATGTTGATTTCGATTGGTTCAGAATTGAACCAGTCAACTAAATATATATAAATGAGATATTTGTTAAGGACTTCGTTATTAATTGTACTATGCTTTGTATGCTGCGTAACGCAACTCTTGGCACAGCCAACCGCTTTTCCACTGGAGATTACTGTCGCCCAGGATGGGACTGGTAACTATAAAACAATACAAGAAGCTGTAAATGCAGTACGTGATTTAGGAGAGAAAAGGGTGAAGATTTTTATTAAAATAGGAATCTATAAAGAGAAGCTGGTTATTCCTTCCTGGAAGACAAACATCTCATTGATTGGAGAGGATAAGGAAAATACCATCATCACTAATAATGATTTTTCTGGAAAGGTTTATCCGCAGGGGAAGGATGCTTTTGGTAAAGACAAGTTTACGACTTATACTTCCTATACCGTGTTGGTGCAGGGGAATGATTTAAGTATAGAAAATCTGACCATAGCCAACACTGCTGGTGCAGTGGGACAGGCTGTCGCATTACATGTGGAGGGTGATCGCTTTGTTGCGAAAAACTGCAAACTATTGGGCTTTCAGGATACGCTTTATGCCGCGACAGCGAAAAGCAGGCAGTTTTACCAGGATTGCTTCATAGAGGGTACTACGGATTTTATTTTTGGTGAAGCGACAGTAGTTTTTCAAAACTGTACCATTAACAGCCTTAGTAATTCTTATGTAACTGCTGCGGCTACAAGAGCCAATCAGAAATTTGGCTTTGTGCTTTTTAACTGTACGCTTAAAGCTACAGAAAAAGTAACAAAAGTGTATCTGGGCAGACCATGGCGGCCCTACGCAAAAACGGTTTTTATAAACTGTGACTTAGGTAGCCACGTCACGCCCGAAGGCTGGAACCCTTGGAAAGGCGATGCTATGTTTCCTAATAAAGAGAAAACGACCTATTATGCTGAATTTGGGAGTAAGGGGCCGGGTGCAGCTGCAAAAGCCCGTGTAGTTTGGTCGCATCAGTTAAATGCAAAAGCAATAAAATCCTATACACTTAAAAATATACTTGGCGGTGCGGATAATTGGAACCCGTTGTCAGGAATTTAAAATCATAATTAACCGAAAATATAAACAATGAAATCATATAAAAATATAACAAAGATTGTGCTGACTGGTGTGGCCTGTCTGTTTTTTGTAGAGGTTAACGCTCAGGATCTGCAGGCTGATAATATGCTGCTGTTCCAACGGGGAAGTGGAGGCTGGTCTAAACAGTTTAAAGGTAAAGCCTTTAAATACGATGTTGAGTTTTCGGAGAGCCAAAAATCTGAGATAGCAGAAGAAGCAGCAAGAGATGATGCCAATATTGATAATGGCTCGACCGCAAAGGAAATTCGGTATTTAGTAAAGGCTTATAAAAAAGAAAACAATCCAAAATATCTTGCAGCTGCCGAGAATGGTATTCGCTATCTGTTAAAGGCCCAGTATCAAAATGGTGGATGGCCGCAATATTATCCAGATAAGCATCTTTATAGAGCTCATATTACCTATAACGACAATGCGATGATCAATGCATTGAATGTTCTGCAAGATGTGGTGTTAAAGAAGAATGACTTTGATGTTGTTAGTCCGAAGTTAATTGAGCCTAGTGCCAATGCCATAAAGAAGGGGATTGATTGTATCCTGAAAACGCAGATCAAAGTAAAGGGCAAGCTTACCGCTTGGTGTCAACAGTATGATGAACGGACATTAGAACCCGCAAAGGCCAGAGCTTACGAGTTGCCTTCTATAAGTGGTTCTGAAAGTGATGAAATTGTTGAGTTCTTAATGAGCCACCCAAACCCTTCAAAGGAAATCAAGGATGCTGTAAATGCAGCCGTAGAATGGTTTCAGGCTGTGAAAATTTCGGGTTACAAAGTGATTGATGTGCCAGCTCCAGGTACAGAATTGGGCAAAGATAGACAAGTGGTAACCGATCCTGCCTCCACCATATGGGCAAGATATTATGAGATTGGAACCAACAGGCCTTTCTTTTGTGACCGTGATGGTATTGTGAAATATTCCATTCAAGATATCGGTTATGAGCGACGTAATGGATATGCCTGGTATGGGAACTGGCCAAAAAAAGTGCTTGAAAAGGCTTATCCAGAGTGGCTAAAAAGAAATAGTAAATGATTTTTTATTTTAAATAGGTACAATGATGGGGTATACGACAAATGCTAAGTATAAGCTGAGTGGCTTGATGGCAATAATTTTTGTAATGCTGGTTTTGGGCGTTAGCGCACAACAACCGATTACAGTTTGGAAAACTACGGCAGAACCATTAGCGGAAATGGCAAAGATCAGGAAGCAGATCAAGGCACCGGTTTTTCCTGCTAAAGATTTTTTGATCACCAAGTACGGTGCAAAAGGGGATGGGAAAGCGCTGAATACAGAAGCTTTTAAAAAAGCCATTGCGGATTGTGCTAAAAATGGTGGCGGAAGGGTAGTTGTCCCTTTTGGTAATTTCTTAACCGGTGCCATTCACTTAAAAAGTAATGTAAACCTGCATTTAGCAGACAGCGCAAAAATTACGTTTAGTGTAAATCCCAAGCACTATCCAATTGTGTTTGGTCGATGGGAAGGTATGGAGTTGATGAATTACTCCGCATTGATTTACGCCTATGGTCAGAAAAATATTGCGATTACAGGTAAAGGAATATTGGATGGCAATGCGACGTATAAAGATTGGTATGCATGGAATGTGGGAAAACCATCAAAGCAAGTTAAAGCAAGAGATCTGTTGCACGAGTTAAATCATAAACAAACCAATCCTAAGACGAGGGTATTTGGTGAGGACGACTTTTTACGCCCTAATTTTATCCAGCTTTATAGCTGCAATAATATTCTGATCTCTGATGTAAAGATGGTTAACTCACCAATGTGGAATGTAAATCCTGTATTGTGCGAAAATGTAACCATGGAAAACCTAAGGATTATTGCCCATGGTTCCAATACGGATGGTATTGATCCTGAATCTTGTAAAAATGTACTCATTAGGAATTGTTATTTTGATACAGGCGATGATTGTATTGCTATTAAATCTGGAAGAGATCAGGATGGTCGTAGAATTGGGAGAGCTGCTGAAAATCACATCATAGAGAATTGTGAGATGAAAGATGGACATGGTGGAGTGGTTATTGGTAGTGAAATATCAGGTGGAGCAAAGAATATTTTTGCCATCAATTGCATCATGGACAGTCCAAATTTAGACCGGATTTTAAGATTGAAAACGAGCTCTAGCAGAGGTGGTATTATTGAAAACGTGTTTATGAAAGACATCAAAGTGGGCGCCTATCGCGATGCTGCGGTTACATGTAACATGTTTTATGAGAAGCCGGGTGATTTTATGCCCGTGATTAGAAATATTTGGGTGGAAAATATTGATGTAGAGAAAGGTGGCGACTATGCTATTTTTGTAAACGCTTATAAAGAATCGCCGGTTGAAAATCTAAGAATGATCAATTGCAATATTCGTGGTGTAAAAACGCCAATGAAGATTGATCATGTGAAGAATTTTAAGTTGGAAAATGTAACGATCAACGGTAAGTTGATGACAAAGTAAAAGTATTAGTTGCGGGTAAATAATTCGGTATCAATCACCTTATCTTCAAAGTCTGTTACCGGATATTTACTTTCTATGAGCTGCAGCAGCATTTCTGTTGCAGTTTCCCCCATTCTAAATGCTGGTTGTCGCACAGAGCTGATCGGGTACTCAAATAGGTTCAACACATCAGAGTTGCTGAATCCTGCGAGTGCAATTTGTTCAGGAACTTTAATGTTCAGTTTTTTCAAGACTTCAAGGCAACCAATGGATAGGCGATCACCAGCTATAAAAATTGCATCAGGCTTATCCTTTAGGTTGATCAGTTCTAAAACTGCCTGTTCTGTTTCTTCTGGAAACATACCCCCATGTGGGCAATGTTTAATGTATTCGGGATTTACTGAAATGTTATATTTATTCAGCGCGGCGGTATACCCACGTAAACGCTCAATACTTATAGATAGATGATCTGAACTGGTGAGGTGGGCAATTTTCTTATAGCCTGATTTAATCAGATGTACTGTAGCCTCGAATGCACCCTGCTCGTTATTTGCCGTGATTTTATGCGTATGGATGTCATTAGGAACCCGATCAAAAAAGACCATGGGCATACCTCTTTCATGTAAGTATTTTAAATGAGCGGTATCAGAGGTTTCGGCAGAGAGAGAAATCAGTAAGCCATCAATAGAACGGGATGCAAGGTGTTGTATGTTTATTTTTTCTCTGGCGTAAGATTCATGAGTTTGTGTAATGATTACATGGTACCCTCTGTCGTATGCAATAGATTCAATGCCATTGATGGCCTGAGAAAAATAATGATTGGCGACTTCACTGACTACCACCCCAATCGATTTCGTTCTTCGTTCTTTTAAACTTAAAGCATTCGGATTAGGCTGATAGTTTATCTTTTCAGCATATTCAAAGACTAGTTTTTTAGTTTTTGCACTAATCTCATAAGTATCCCTTAGAGCCCTGGAAACAGTAGAAGTTGATAGTCCTAGGGCATTCGCGATATCTTTTAAGGTAGGTGGCTCGAACATAAAAACTAAATAAGATGCAATATAACGTTATTCTTATAATATCAGATGGCGACATTCTCATAATGTTAATGGCGAGACTAATTATATTGGGAACGATTGCGCAAATTAAAGAGCCTGATTTGAATAATCTATTATCAAAACGATGTAATTTGTTGTGCAAAGAACTAACCAAACCTCGCGACCAGAAAATGAAGAGATTACTTTTATGCCTTACCTGTCTAATGTGTTTTTATAAAACCTTTGCCCAAAAAGCCGATTTTGTGGTGGCAAAAGATGGCACTGGTGATTTTAAAACAGTACAAGAGGCGATAAACGCTGTGCCTGACTTTAGAAACACAACCACTACCATACTCATTAAAGGCGGGGTATATAAAGAGAAACTAAATCTTTCAGCCTCTAAAAGAAAGGTGAAATTGTTAGGTGAAAGTCTGGATAAAACGGTGTTAACTTATGATGACTACGCTCAAAAGAAAAACAGTTTCGGAGAAGATATAGGTACTTCTGGATCCTCTTCTTTTTTCATTTACGCAGATGATTTTACTGCTGAGAATATCACTTTTGAGAATAGTGCCGGACCAGTTGGTCAGGCCGTTGCCCTTTGGGTTGCCGGGGATAGAGCCAGGTTTCTAAATTGCAGAATACTTGGCTTTCAAGACACCCTATATACTTACGGAAAAGGAAGCAGACAGTACTTTTATAAATGCTTTATCAGTGGTACAGTTGATTTTATATTTGGTTCGGCCACTGCGATTTTTAAGGAATGTGAAATTTTCTGCAAGAAACCCGGTTATGTTACCGCTGCCTCTACCCCAGATACGATAAAATATGGCTATGTATTTATGAACTGTAAATTGGGTGGTTCCGCACCAGATGGAACTGTTTATTTAGGTAGGCCATGGCGTCCAGCTGCAAAGACTGTTTTTTTTAACTGTGAACTCAGCCCTGTAATAAAAGCAGATGGCTGGCACAATTGGGGCAAAGAAAGTAATGAACAAACGGCTTTCTATGCGGAATATAAAAACAAAGGAATAGGAGCCCAACCTGAAAAAAGAGTAACCTGGTCGCATCAGCTTAGCGATGAAGAAGCTAAGAACTATACCACTGCACAGATATTCAGAGGCTGGGATCCTACTATTTAAAACAAACCCTTACTAGATTAAGGATTGGATCCTTCGCAAAATGAAGTTACTTCCACTAGTTTAGTTACAAAATTGGGTATGCAGAAGAGACCTTCTGAGCTTTGCTCCCTTTTCAGGGAGCCTAAGATCAGGCAGTCTCAGAAGCGTATCCCTATTTTGTCTTTGGCAACGATTGCGCAGTTATTTTCCGCCTTTTTGTTTAAATCTTCTCTAAAACTGCGTAGACTTGTTTTATTGAGTGAAAATCAAATATAAATCTTATGTTCAAGTATGAAAAAGTAGTGTCTGTTCTATTTGCAGTTCCTCTATTTGTCTTCTCGTTTAATGCCATTGCGCAAAATACAAATGCTACAAAAGGATATTCCTTTGATAACCTGCCAGTAGTGGCTACAACCTCTTTTAAAAATGATACCATCAGCATTCTTAAATACGGTGCCAAAAATGATGGCCTTACTTTAAATACGAAGAGCATTAACCAAGCAATATCAGATTGCAATAAGCGCGGTGGTGGTGTTGTCCTCATCCCTGAAGGTTTATGGATTACAGGACCGATAGAGTTGAAAAGTAATGTAAACCTGCACCTAAAAAAGAATGCTTTGCTACAGTTTACCAAAGATTTTAATCAATATCCATTGGTAGAAGGCAGTTGGGAAGGTATACCTCAAATGCGTAATCAATCTCCTATATCAGCTACTAACCAGGAAAATATTGCGATTACAGGCTTTGGTATTATTGATGGAGCGGGAGATGCATGGCGGATGGTGAAAAAAGATAAACTTACCGAAAGCCAATGGAAAGACCTGTTGGCATCTGGTGGAGTCTTGAGTGAAAATAAGAAGATCTGGTATCCTTCAGAAAAATCACTTAAAGGCTCAAAGATGAAAGATCCCGGCTTGATTGCTAAAGGGAAGAGTACTGCTTTTTATGCCGAAATAAAAGATTTTTTGCGTCCTAATTTAATGGTGTTGACCAGTTGTAAACGCGTTTTACTGGAAGGCGTAACTTTCCAAAATTCACCAGCATGGAATCTTCATCCGCTAATGACAGAGGATTTAACTATCAGAAATGTATATGCTAAAAATCCATGGTATGCCCAAAATGGCGACGGACTGGATCTGGAATCTTGTAAAAATGTACTGGTAGAAGGTAGCACATTTGATGTAGGTGATGATGGGATCTGTATCAAATCAGGTCGTGACGCTGCGGGGCGTAAGCGCGGCATGCCAACAGAAAATGTAGTTATTCGCAATAGCACAGTATACCATGCACATGGTGGTTTTGTAATTGGCAGTGAGATGTCTGGTGGAGCAAGAAATATCTTTATATCAGATTGTACATTTATAGGAACAGATATTGGGCTGCGTTTTAAAACAACCAGAGGACGTGGTGGTGTGGTAGAAAACATTTACGCCAGGAACATCAACATGAAAGACATTGCAGGAGAGGCCATTCTTTTCGATATGTACTATGCTGCAGTTGATCCTATACCATTAGCAGGTGAAACGAGAGAAAACCCCAAATTGAAGTTGCTGCCCGTTACGGAAGAAACACCTGTGTTTAGGAAGTTTTACATCAATAATGTAGTTTGTGATGGCGCTGAGAAAGCTATATTTGTTAGAGGCCTGCCAGAAATGAGTATCAGCGATATTTACATAGATCATTTAATCGTTAAAGCAAAAGCGGGTATTGATATTCAGGAAGCAAAGAATATAAATATTTCTAATGCTCATCTGGAAATCAAGCGTGCGCTGCCTTTAATTTATATCCAAAATGGGAAAACTATTGGACTGAAAAACATAAGCTATACCGACGCAGATTTATTGATCAAGGTAAATGGTGATAAAAATGCCGACATTATATTATCAGAAACCAATACTGCAAACGCAAAGCTGCAAACTGAGTTTGGTCATGGAGCCGGATCCAATGTATTGCAAATAAAAAAGAAATAGATAGTAAAACTAGTGTTACACCGATTTAACGCAATCGTTATCGATAACGTTTGCGTAAATAATTACGCTGAAACAGCATTTTTAACTTATAATAATTGCGTAGACTTGTTTTACGACCGTATTAAAAACTGAATATGAACTTATCAAAAGATACGTTAAACGACATTAAAGCTGTCGATTTAATCCTTCCAAAAGAAGAACTATTTAACCTTCCTGAAAAAGTATTGCAATTTGGAACAGGAGTTCTGTTGCGTGGATTGCCTGATTATTTTATAGATAAAGCCAACAGAAATGGCCTGTTTAACGGCAGGGTAGCTGTAGTTAAATCGACAAGTAAAGGAGGGACTAAGGAATTTGATGCACAAGACGGTTTATACACAATCTGTGTAAGAGGGATTGAAAACGGACAGGCTGTTGAAGAAAATATCATTTCATCAGCCATCAGTCGCGTACTTACTGCAGACCAGGATTGGGACACGATATTGGAGATTGCCAGTGCGCCAGAATTAAATATCATTGTGTCCAATACCACAGAAGTGGGGATACAGTTGGTAAAAGAAAGTACAACTCAAAAACCACCGGTATCATTTCCGGCTAAGTTGTTAGCCGTTTTATATGCCAGATATAAAGCTCTAGGCTCAATAGCATCAGCTGATCTTGCCGTAATTGCTACAGAATTGATTTCAGATAATGGAAAGAAATTGGAGGCCATCGTACTTGAGCTTGCAGCTTTTAACCAATTGGAAGAGGCATTTGTGACATGGTTAAGTACACATATTCGTTTTTGCAATTCGTTGGTAGATCGTATTGTTCCAGGTAAACCAGATGCCGCTGCGCTAGCAAAACTAGAAGCAGCGCTTGGCTACACCGATGAGCTGATCATTATGGCCGAGCCTTATCGCTTATGGGCAATTGAAGGCGACGAGAAGGTTTCGACTTTACTGGGACTAGAAGCTGCAGATCAAGGGGTAATTGTAAGACCTGATATTGAAATCTTTAAAGAATTGAAAGTGCGTTTGCTAAACGGATCGCATACACTTACCTCAGGCATAGCCTACCTTTCAGGTATCGATACGGTAACTAAGGCGATGGACAATGAGGCTACCCGCAACTACGTAAAAGAGTTGATGATGCAGGAAATTGTGGGTGCTATACCTTATGATGTAGCCGAAGGAGAAGCTGTAGCATTTGCCAACACAGTAATTGATCGTTTTGCCAATCCAAATATTGAGCATTTATGGATCAACATTACTTTTCAGTACACCATGAAAATGAAAATCAGGGTGCTACCGGTATTGCTAAACTATTATAAAATAAACAATAAAGTACCAAGTCACATTGCTTTCGGTTTTGCTGCATTCCTGTTGTTTATGAAAGTAGCAAGAAAAGAAGGCAACCAGTATTTTGGAACTTACGAAGGTAAAGAATACCTGATTACTGATGACGAAGCGTCATATTTCCATGAGGTTGCCCAACAAAGTGAGGCAGATTACGTAGATTTATTATTAGCGAACAGTGCATTATGGGGGGCTGATCTTTCAGCACTTGATGGTTTTAATCGTACTGTAAAAGAGAATTATAACAATATATTGAAAAACGGCGTGGCTAATGCTTTGAATAGCATTGATCAATCACTACAAGTATCAAAATAATGAAGCAAAGAATATTAAAGGTTCACCCTAAAGATAATGTGCTAGTTGCGCTTACGGACCTTGTGAAAGGGGAAGAGGTGATTTACGAAGGTCAATCTTATTTGCTGACCGACAATGTACCTGCAAAGCATAAATTTACTACTACAGATATGGCGGCTGGTGATCAGTTGATCATGTATGGCGTTTTAGTTGGTAAGGCCCAAATAGATATTCCGGTAGGTTCTATTATTACTACCAGTAATATTAAACATGCTGCAACGGAGTTTAACACTACGGATGCACACATCGATTGGGAAAAACCGGACATTACTGAATGGAAAGGCAGAACCTTTAATGGCTTTCATCGTACGGATGGGCAGGTAGGAACAGCCAACTACTGGTTGGTGATACCAATGGTTTTTTGTGAAAACAGGAACCTTGAGGTGATCCAGGAAGCATTGATGAACAATCTTGGTTATGGTAGAAATGAAAACTACCAGGTGCAAGCCAAAGAATTGATGTCTCTTTACGAAAAGGGTGCCAGCGTAAACGATATTTTAAATGCGGAGTTGACTTATTCGGAAAATGTTGCAAAGCAAAACCGCATGTTCCCAAATGTGGACGGCATTAAGTTTTTAACACATACAGGTGGCTGTGGTGGTACTCGTCAGGATTCTGAAACCCTTTGTGGTTTGTTAGCTGGTTATATTACCCATCCAAATGTTGCCGGTGCAACGGTTTTAAGCTTAGGCTGCCAGAATGCACAGGTAAGCATCCTTAAAGAAGAGATAGAAAAAAGGAGCCGTAATTTTGATAAGCCGCTTTATATTCTGGATCAGCAAACGATAGGTAAAGAATCGGAATTATTGGGACAAGCGATTAAACAAACTTTTGCTGGTTTGATTCAAGCCAATGCGAACGAAAGAAAGCCCGCTGCATTAAGTAACCTTTGTATCGGTCTGGAATGTGGTGGTTCTGATGGTTTCTCCGGAATATCAGCAAACCCGGCAATTGGTTATGCTTCTGATTTATTGGTAGCGCTTGGTGGATCAGTGATTCTTGCAGAGTTCCCTGAACTTTGTGGTGTAGAGCAAAATCTGAGCGATCGTTGTGTAGATAAGGAAGATGCTGAGCGTTTTGAGCATCTGATGAAAACATATAGCAAAAGAGCGACCGAAGCTGGTTCTGGTTTTGATATGAACCCTTCACCGGGTAACATCAAAGATGGTTTGATTACTGATGCCATTAAATCTGCTGGTGCTGCTAAAAAAGGAGGGACTTCTCCTGTTGTTGCAGTATTAGATTATCCAGAGAAAGTTTCTAAACCAGGGTTGAACTTATTGTGTACGCCGGGTAATGATGTGGAGTCTACAACTGCCGAAGTAGGATCGGGGGCTAACGTGGTGCTTTTTACTACAGGATTGGGCACACCAACGGGTAATCCTATTGCTCCAGTGATTAAAATATCGAGTAATACCAAATTGTTTAACAAGATGAATGACATCATTGATTTGGATACAGGGCCTATTATTGATGGCGACGAAACCATTAAAGAGGCGGGTAGCCGGATTTTGGATTATGTAATTGGTGTTGCAAGTGGTACAACCACTGTAAGTGCAGTGCGCCACATTCAGGATGATTTTATTCCGTGGAAAAGAGGTGTTTCCTTGTAAGGGGCACGACATAAATAATCAACATATATATACTATATACAAGTAGCGTTAGATGAAGAATTTTTTAGATGATAATTTTCTTTTAGAAACTAAAACAGCAGAGAAGCTGTATCATAATTATGCCAAGCATATGCCGGTGATTGATTATCACAATCATTTGATTCCTGAGCAGATTGCAAATGATATCAATTTTGAAAACATTACACAGGTTTGGTTGGCGGGCGACCATTATAAATGGCGTGCTATGCGGGCAAATGGCGTGGATGAATATTATATTACCGGGGGAGCAACTGATCTGGAGAAATTTAAAAAATGGGCAGAAACAGTTCCTTATACTTTAAGAAACCCATTGTATCATTGGACGCACCTGGAACTACAACGCTATTTTGATATACATGAAGTATTGTCGGGGGATAATGCAGAACGTATATATAATGAATGTACTGCTAAACTTCAAACGGCAGAGTATTCTGTTCAGAACTTACTTCGCAAAATGAAGGTAGGAACTTTATGTACTACTGATGATCCGCTTGATAGCTTGGAGTTTCACCAGAAAATCAAGAATGATGGGGTAGATATAAATGTATTCCCAGCTTTTAGACCAGATAAGGCTATGAATGCTGATGATGTAGCGGGATTAAACGTTTATATCAATAAGCTTGCAGAATTGACAGGTGGAGAAATTAACGATCTGGACGTTTATCTTTCAGCTTTGAAATCGCGCCATGATTATTTCGCAGCCAATGGCTGTACAGTTTCTGACCATGGTTTGGAGCAGATTTATGCAGAGGACTATACGCTAGCAGAGGTGAAGACTATTTTTACAAAGATTAGGGCTAATGCAGCTTTAACGTTAGGGGAGGTGTTAAAGTTTAAATCGGCTATGTTGTTCGAATTTGCCCTTTGGGATCATGAGAAAGGTTGGGTACAACAATATCACCTTGGTGCTTTAAGAAACAACAACAATAGGTTGTTAAGTCAGTTAGGACCCGATACAGGTTTTGATTCAATAGGTGATTTTAGTCAGGGTAAACAGCTATCTAAATTTTTAAACAACTTGGATTCGCAGAACAGATTGGCTAAGACCATTTTGTATAACCTAAATCCAGCCGATAATGAATTGATGGCAACTATGATTGGAAATTATAACGATGGAACTGTTGCAGGAAAAGTGCAATGGGGATCGGGATGGTGGTTCCTTGATCAGAAGGATGGAATGATTAAACAGATCAACGCTTTGTCTAATATGGGGCTGTTGAGTCGTTTCGTAGGTATGCTTACCGATTCAAGGAGCTTCCTTTCTTACCCTCGCCATGAGTATTTCAGACGTATTTTATGTAATCTGTTTGGCGAAGACGTAGAAAAAGGCGAATTGCCGGACAACACGGGGTGGATTGGACAGGTGGTACAAGATATCTGTTATAATAACGCTAAATCGTATTTCAACTTTTAATACTCAGTTTTAATTTTAGATAGGCCCTTTTGATAGAAATATCGTAAGGGCTTTTTTGTGGGCTAAAGTTTTAGCTGGGATTGATTCGGGCAGGGCTTAAGACTGATAGGTAGATACCAACGTACTTCAAAGGTGCCTCATAGGTACATGATTGGTGTAGACACGTATGATGTACCTATGAGGTAGGTGTGAGGTACCTAGGAAGTAGCTGTTTGCCTTGGAGCCTGACCGAACGATAGGTGTATATATACTACCATGTATGGGGCAGCTTGTATGGCCATTCTGAATCGCTATTTCTGTTGGTTTATATTTTTGTAGTTTTTCTTGTTGTGTTGCAGGGAGTTATAGCTTTATAGGAGATAATAGTGTATTTAAGTTTGTGGGTGCGTATAATTTTCCTACTTTTGCATCCCGCTTCGGAGGAAGGGTTTGTGTGAAAAGGATAAAGATGCAGGTTGAAATGAGGATTAGAAAAGAGATTGGTATTTCTTTATGATGAGTTGAAAGACTCAGCAAATAAAAGAAATAAAGTTTGATAAAAAAGCTTGACAATACCAAAAAGATTTCTACCTTTGCAATCCCAAACAGAACGGGAGTTATCAGACGGAGTTTGTTAACGGAATAAAAAAGATTGAAACGTTGAATATTCGAAACTGAACCTGGAACATTAAGACCAGGAGAAACTGAAGAAAAGGAAACGAAGAAATATAAAGAAGATCCGTGAGGTGATTCGCGAAGTTCATTAAAGAGATGTCATTTATAAAGTATAGCAAGGTAAGATAGTACGGTTTCAAAGTACATGAAAACCAAAGCTATTTTTTCAAGTCAGAATCTAACTAGACAATATAATTAGAATAAGACTATTATTAATACAAGTTAAGAATGGTCAGTGTTCAAACAACAACATTTTACAATGGAGAGTTTGATCCTGGCTCAGGATGAACGCTAGCGGCAG
>RCUH01000542.1_pt1 | contig 37060 bp, 32 predicted proteins | sample 2166191 | NCBI WGS metagenome assembly RCUH01 (sample SAMN09932848, study PRJNA488358) | compost metagenome | feature: garden; material: soil; isolation source: compost soil in an enriched community after 214 h of incubation | place: Germany: Experimental Botanical Garden Goettingen | collected... | reverse complement strand
TGCATAGTCGTCGTAGGCATATTCCAAAGTTCTTGCGGCGCTTTCATTAATGCCCGTGTCGGTGGGAACATAACCTAATTTGTTATAATCCTCAACACCTTTTCTACCAACTGCACTTATAGGACCTTCATTGTTCGCGCCGTGTTTCAACGCTTGCCAAAGAATTTCAGCATCATAACCTCTTAATCCTTTAAGGTAGGCCTCCGAAACTACAGATGCGGAATTGTTGCCAACCATAATGTCCGCATAACCCGGACTGCTCCATTCTGGCAGAAATCCACCTTCCTGATAGGCCGATATCAAACCTTTTTGCATCTCGATGTTGATAGAAGGATAAACCAGATTCAAAAGCGGGTAGAGCGCGCGAAATGTATCCCAAAATCCTGTTCCTCCGAACAAATATCCTGGCATCACTTTTCCGTTGTAAGGACTGTAATGATTTATATTTCCATTAATATCCTTCTCATAAAGCCTTTGTGGAAACAGAACACTGCGATACAAACAACTGTAAAAAGTTTTGGCTTGATCAACAGTTGATCCTTTGATTTGAATTTTATTCAGCGTTTCATTCCAAATATCTTTTGCTTCTGATTTCACTTGATCGAAACTTTTTCCTTTGACTTCATTTAGATTAAGTTCCGCCTGTTCTTGACTCATGAAAGAAGATGCTACTCTCAATGTGACCTGCTCATCTTTTTCCAATTGAGGAAATTTGATCAATGCGCCAACATGTTCTGCTTTGATCTCAAGATTTGATTTGAGAATTTCATTTCCGCTCCAGACATTTTGAGATATAAAATCCTGATCAAATTGAAGAACAAAATAATTTCTGAAATTTTCCATTTTTCCTCTCGCATATCTGGTAGAGTAGCCAATTATTTTTCGCTCCGACGGAATGATTTTAACATAAGAACCCTTATCAAAAGCATCCAAAAGAACTTGAGCCTGATTGGTCTTTGGAAACGTGAAACGCATTATAGAAGCGCGTTCTGTAGGCGCAAGCTCTGTCCAAACATCATAATCTGCGAGATAGACTTTGTAAAAATAAGGTCTAGCTTCCTCAGTTTTATGAGAGAACCAGCTTGCTCTTTTTTCTTGCTCTATTTGCGGTTCACCAACGATTGGGAGAATTGAAAATTGCCCATAATCATTCATCCAAGGTGATGGTTGATGCGTTTGTTTGAATCCTTGAATTTTATAAGAATTATAGGTGTATTGCCAACCATTTCCATTTTTGCCAGTTTGCGGAGTCCAGTAATTCATTCCCCAAGGCAGTCCAATTATGGGATAAGTATTTCCATTTGACAATTCGTAAGAAGACTGCGAACCCATCAGCGGATTCACGTAATCCACAGGACTTTTCACCCAATCTGCAATTTCCTGAGATTTGATTCCAATTGAAATTATGGAACATAAAAATAAAAGTTTTAAGCTTCTCATTCAGAATTTTTATTTATCAAAAATAAAGTTTTATGATTAAGTAATTGAAAAACTGATTAAAAAGTTATAATTAATCGGTTGAATAATAATTTTAATGCTGTGGTTTCAGATTTTTATTAATTTAAATTAATAATGAAAAATATCAAACAAAAATTCTTCCCAGAAAAATTTATATATTTAAGCTAAATATTTTTAGTAAATGAATGTCCTGCTAGTTGAAGACGATGAGAGAATAAGCAATTTTTTGATGAAAGGATTGGGCGAAATCAATTTTCAAGTGACATTGGCGCCAACTGGTGAATTGGCGAGAGAGTTGATTGCCAATTATGAATTCGATATTATTCTGATGGACATTATGCTTCCTGGCATAGACGGCGTGCAACTGACACAGATAATCCGATTCAAAAAGAATTATACACCGATTCTTGTTCTGAGCGCTCTAAATCAGCCTGATGATAAAATTAAAATGCTAGACATTGGAGCAGATGATTTCTTGTCAAAACCTTTTCATTTTGAAGAACTGATTTCGAGAATTAATGCGCTGACCAGAAGAAACAAATTGTCTTATCAAGATTCTTCGAACGTGTTAATCTGTGGAAATATCACTTTGGATAACGATTTACACACTGTGATGCAGGATGGCAAAACAATCGATCTTTCTCCCACAGAATATAAGCTTCTGAATTATCTATTCGAAAATAAAAATAAAGTTTTGTCGAGAACCCAGATTTTACAGGCAGTTTGGGGAATTAATTTTGACAATACTACCAACGTTGTGGATGTTTATATTTCGTACATCAGAAATAAAATAGATGAAACCGAACAGAAAATAATCCATACCGTGAAGGGAACCGGATATCTGGTAAAAGATACAATATGACGCTGAGAAACCGATTTACCATCATTTCAAGCCTTTCTTTTGGCATCGTTTCCATCATTACTTTTGTCGTGATTTTTATCGCGTATTATGACAGTACCAAAATCTCATATTTTGACAAACTGAAAAATACGGCTTTGATTTCCGCGATCTATTATCTTGAAAAAGATGAACTTCCAAAAAACAGGCATTCTCAAATCACAAAAGAATACAACCACTTGATAGAGAACAGACAAGTTGCTGTTTATGACAAAAACAATGTGGTAAATTTTGGTAAAAACTTAGCTGATAAAAACATAAAACTTCAACATTTGAAAACTGCACGCAAGAATGGGAATGTTCAGTTTATGTCAGAAGATAATTTTTATTACGGCATCTTTTATCCCGATAACCAAGGTGATTTTGTGGTTTTTGTGAAGTCTTCGAGTGATTCTTTTAATTCCCAAATCATCAGACTTTCTATTATTATGCTTTCTGTTTTGATGATTGGTTTGCTTGCTATTTATTTTTTGAGCAGATATCTTTCTAAGATTGTTTACAAACCTATTTCAAATGTCGTTGAGCGAATTAATAATGTAGATTACAATGATATTTCGCAAGCTATTACATCTTCTAATACCCACGACGAAATAGATGAATTAATCAAATCCTACAACAAATTGTTTGGAAGGATATCAGAAAATATTCTCTTACAGCAGAATTTTATTAACTACGTTTCCCACGAATTCAAAACACCTTTGGCTTCAATTTCTGGAAATCTTGAGGTTTTTGCTCAGAAAGACCGAACTCCGGACGAATATAAAAAAGTAGCGAAGGAATCTCTGGAAAACGTTTATGAGATAGAAAATATTCTCAATAATTTATTGCTGATGTCGGGTCTTGCTAATTTGAAAGAGTCACATCAAACGGTAAGAATTGACGAGCTGATTTGGAAAATTTCTGAGAAATTAAATTTTAAAATTGATGATTCTAAATCGGTAATTTCTGTTCAATTGGAAGTTCAAACATCTGATTTGCTGGAATTCACCGGAAATGAAACTTTGATTTATCTTGCGCTCTATAATATTGTTGAAAACGCAATTAAATATTCTCAAAATAGCCCAATCATTATTAGAATTTTCGAAAATCAACAAGCATTAAATATCGAAATCAAAGATTTTGGAAGAGGGATTTCTCAGGAAGATTTAGATAAAATAACTGAAACATTTTACCGAGGCAAGAATGTAGAAAATATCAAAGGAAGCGGAATTGGATTGTCTCTTTCAAAAAGTATTTTTAACCATCATCATATCGCAATGCAGATTAGTTCTGAAATTAATTCAGGAACTCAGGTCTTGCTTATTTTCCCCAAAAATTGAAAGTTCTAATCAAACTCTAATTTTAGATTAATCAATTCTTAATTCCATTAGAAATTACCTCTAATATGTAGATAATAGCTTTGTAGTCTTAAATAGAAGACCTTGAAGAAAATTATTTTTACATTACTTTATATTCATTTTTTTGGATTTTTTTCTGCGCAGATTACAGACACTTTGAAAATCAGCAGAAACGAGGCCGAATCTGTTTTTCTCAACAAAAATTTAGACCTTATTATTCAGAAGCTTGAAATTTCTCAGGCAGAAGCACAAGTTGTGCAGGCTAAATTCTGGCCAAATCCCACGCTGACAGTCAGCGAAGTCAATTTATGGAGAACCTATGATATTGAAGAACAGCCTGCGCTGATTGGAAATTGGGGAAGAAGTTCACAAATATCTGCAGAAATAGAGCAGGTGATACAAACTGCGGGAAAGAGAAGAAAGAATATTGAGCTTCAGCAACTTGAAGTGGAAGGTGAAAAATATGAATTGCAGGAAGTTCTGCGTGAGCTTAAAAAACTTTTGCGAAACAGCATTACTGAGATTGTATACAATCAGGAACAGCAAAAACTGTATCAAAGCCAGATTTCATCCATTACTAAACTTACAAAATCGTACAACAATCAGTTGACTTTGGGCAATATCAGCAAATCTGAATATATCAGACTGAAAGCTCAGGAGATGGAATTTAAGAAAAAACTCATTTCATTGCAACAGGAAATCGAGGAACAGCAAACGGAATTAAAAGCTTTGCTTATTATTCCTTCTAATTCGTACATCATAATTTCTGACCCTTTGGTAAAACCCGAGCGTGAAATTTCTGAACTCGAATTGCCAAGATGGATGGAAACTGCACAAAGCAATCGCCCCGATATTCTTCTTTCAAAAAACAAAGAAAAATATGCAATGAAAAATCTCGAACTACAAAATGCGCTAAAAACTCCCGACATCGCTGTTTCTTTGAATTATGACCGTGGTGGGAATATTATGAAAGATTTTATAGGAGTTGGAATATCAGTTGACCTTCCGGTTTTTGATAAGAACAAAGGAAATATTCAGGATGCAAAACTGGAAGTCACAAAAACAGGATACGAAATCCGAAAAAGTGTGCTGAAATCTGAAAATGAGATCACGTCAGTTTTTCACAATTACCAACGGACTCAAAAAATATCCGAAGAAATTGATGACGATTACGAGGAAACTTTAGATTCATTACTGAGGAGCCACGAGAAAAATTTCAGACTTCGGAATATCAGTATGCTCGAATATATGGATTATCTGGATACCTACATTGAAAACAAAATGATCATTCTCGATACAAAAAAAGAACTCAACGAATATTATGAAAATCTACAATACGTTGTGGGTCAGGATTTATAAAGATTAAAAATGAAAACAACTAAATATATTACCGCTTTCTGTTTCCCTATCCTTATTGCATTTGCCGGATGTTCTGAAAAAAATAAAGAGGCAGAAACCGCTACCAAAGGATATTGCATCAGTCCGGAACTTAAAAAAGGGTTGAAAATCAGCACTGCCGAAATGCTTCCCATTGAAGAAAATATTACGCTTACAGGTGAAGTGGAAAGCAACTCAGATAAAACGGTTCCGTTTGTCAGTCTTGTGGATGGAGTCGTTACGCAGACCTACTTTTCTTTGGGTGATTATGTGAAAAAAGGACAGGTTTTAGCGACCGTAAAAAGTGTTTCCTTAAACGAATTACAAGACGATACTCAAACTTTACAAGCTCAATTGGGTGTTGCTAAAAGAAAGTTGGCTTCAGTCGAAGCGATGTATAAAGACGACATTGCTTCCCAAAAAGACCTGGAAGAAGCGAAATCGGAAGTTCAGATTTTACAGTCGAACATTTCTAAAACTTCCAAAAATATGCAGTTGTATTCTGGTGGGAAAAATGATTTTCAAATCAAATCTCCTGCAGACGGCTATGTGATTGAAAAGAATATTTCCAACGGAATGCCGGTTACAGCAGGTGGTGACCAACTTTTTACCATTTCAAATTTGGATAAAGTTTGGGTGATGGCGAATGTCTATGCGACGAATATGCGTCACGTGTATGTCAATCAACCCGCTATCATCAAAACGTTAGCTTATCCGGATGAAAGTTTTTCAGGGAAAATTGATGCCGTTTCACAAGTCTTTAATGAAAATGAAAGGGTTTTGAAAGCCAAAATCATTATGGATAACAATAATATGAAATTGCGCCCTGGAATGTCTGCAGATATTATTCTTCCAATTAATTCTCAAAACATCAGTGCAATAGCAATTCCTACCAACGCTTTGATTTTCGACAACAATCAAAGTTATGTGATCGTCTATAAAAAAGATTGCGAACTTGAAATAAGACACGTGACGGAAATTGTGTCAAACAACACTCTTACCTACGTGAAAGGTGCGCTAAAAGCTGGCGAAAAGGTAATCGCTTCCAACGGATTAATCATTTACGAAAACCTTAAAAACCAATCCAATAATTCTACTAAATAATGCGAAAATTTGTCCAGAATATAGTTTCTTTCTCACTTAAAAACTCCTTGATTGTTCTTTTAGGAACCTTTCTTTTGCTGGCTGGTGGAATTTATTCTTATATCCACACGCCGATAGAAGCCTTTCCTGATGTGACCAATACAAGAGTAAGAGTCATTACGCAATGGCCGGGCAGAAGTGCGGAAGAAATTGAAAAGTTTGTAACGTTACCGATTTCCAAAGAGATGAATACGATTCCGAACAAGACTTCGGTGCGTTCCATTTCTTTGTTTGGTTTATCGGTCGTTACCGTAATTTTTGATGATCACGTAGATGATTTTTATGCCCAGCAATATGCATCCAACCGGCTCGGAAATGTAGACTTGCCGAACGGAGCCGATTACAGTATAGAACCTCCGTCTGGCGCGACAGGAGAAATTTACCGATATATTATTAAAAGTGATCTTCCTATTAAAGAAGTGACTGCTATTCAGGATTGGGTGATTGAAAGAGAACTCTTGGCGGTGCCGGGTGTTGCAGATATTGTGAGTTTCGGTGGTGAGGAAAAAACCTATGAGATCAAAATAAATCCTACCGAATTACATAATTACAATTTGTCACCCTTGGATGTTTATGAAGCCGTTTCGAGAAGTAATCTGAATGTGGGTGGTGACGTTATTTCAAAAGGAGATCAGGCTTATGTGGTGAGAGGAATCGGACTTTTGGAAAGTAAAAAGGATATTGAAAATCTTCAAATTGAAGTCAAAGGTTCTACACCGATTTTAATAAAACATATTGCGGAAGTCAAAGTTTCTGCAAAACCGCGTTTGGGTCAGGTTGGTTACAATAAGGAAGATGACGTTGTAGAAGGAATTGTAATTATGCTTCGGGGTGAAAATCCAAGTGAGGTGATCGAAAGATTAAAAGACCGTATTGCAGAATTGAACGGTGGTGAACTTCCGGGTGATGTGAAAATTGTTCCAATCATCGACCGTACAGAATTGGTAAATACAACCGTAAGCACAGTCTCTAAAAATTTAGTTGAAGGCGTTATTCTCGTTTCAATCATTGTATTTATCTTCCTTTATAATTGGAGAACCACATTTATTGTCGCGTCTGTCATTCCTTTAGCGTTTCTATTTGCTATTATTATGCTGAAGATTCAGGGATTGCCTGCGAATTTAATTTCAATGGGAGCTTTGGATTTTGGACTTTTGCTGGAAGGAACATTAGTCATCGTAGAGCACGTCTTTGTCGCCCTCGAGCATAAAGCCAAGAAAGTCGGAATGGCGCGTTTCAATAAAATGTCGAAGCTTGGAATTATCAAGAAGAGTGCAGGAAGTGTAGCCGGATATATTTTCTTTGCATTATTAATTCTGATTGTTGCGTTGATGCCAATTTTCTCCTTCCAGAAAGTTGAAGGGAAGATGTTTTCACCATTGGCATTTACTTTAGGATATGCGCTTTTAGGTTCATTAATTTTAAGTTTGACTTATGTTCCTGCAATGTGTAAATTATTGTTAACGAAAAATATAGAGGAAAAAGAAAATTTCATTTCCAGATTTTTCAGAGTCAATATGTACAGATTGTATGAGTTTGCGAACCGTCACAAAAAGGGTTTTATGATTGGCTTCGGAGCTTTGCTTGTTCTTTGTGGTTTGAAATTCTCTAATTACGGTTCTGAGTTTTTACCAAAATTAAATGAAGGGGCAATTTATGTTCGTGCAACACTTCCGAATAGTGTCAATCTTGACGAATCGGTGCGAATGACCAAAGAAATGAAGAAATCACTATCAAATTTTGATGAAGTGAAATTTGTAATGACGCAAACCGGACGTCCAAATGACGGAACTGATCCGACAGGTTTTTTTAATATCGAATTTAATATTCAGCTGAAGCCTGAAAATGAATGGAAGAAGAAAATATCCAAAGACGAACTTCTTGAGCAGATGCGAATTTCACTTGAAAAATATCCAGGAATTAATTTTGGATTTAGCCAACCCATTCAGGATAATGTGGAGGAATATGTTGCCGGTGTGAAAGCGCCTTTGGTTATCAAAATATTTGGAAATGATCTTTTTGAACTTGAAAATTATGCCAATCAAGTTGCAAATTCCATCAAAACAGTTCCCGGAATTTCTGATGTGAATGTCTTTAAAAACATAGGTTTACCAGAATTGAGAATCCAACTCCACGATGCAAAAATGGCGAAGTACGGGATTTCTACAGCAGATGCGCAAGCCGTTATTGAAATGACAATTGGTGGACAGGCGGCGACCAAATTTTATGAAGAGGAAAGGATGTTTGATGTGATGTTGAGGTTTGAAAAACAATACCGTGACAATCCGGAAAAAATTGGAAATATCTTAATCCCAACTCAGGACAGTAAAAAGATTCCTTTAAAAGAGATTGCAACAATTGATTATCACACAGGTCCATCATTTATTTATCGTGAAGGAAACAGCAGATACATTGGTGTTGGTTTTAATATTGAAGGGCGAGATTTGGGAAGTACAATTGAAGATGCTAAGGCGCAAGTTGCCAAAGATGTTCACATTCCGAAGAAACATAAAATGACTTGGGCAGGAGAGTTTGAAAGTAAGGAAAGAGCCGGAAAACAGCTGATGATGGTGGTTCCTATTTCGCTCGTTTTAATTTTAATGTTGTTGTATTTCAATTTTGGAAATATGAAAGATACCTTGATTTCGTCTGTCACTTTAGCGTTTGCTTTCATTGGTGGATTCTTATCGCTGTGGTTGACAGGAACTATTTTCGGGATTTCTGCTGGAATTGGATTTATCATTCTCTTCGGTGTTGCTACGATTGACGGAATTGTCCTGATCGGCGTGATGAAAGAAAATCTCCAGAATAAAATGTCTTTAAAACTGGCAATTTCCGAAGGTGTAAAAAGCAGAATCAGACCAGTCGTGATGATTGCATTAATGGGATCAATGGGACTTTTCCCAGCGGCGATTTCCAACGGAATGGGTTCTGAAATTCAAAAACCTTTGGCGATTATGATTGTCGGCGGATTGATTATCTGTATGATTTTATCCTTCACAATTCTTCCTTTGGTATTCTATTTTGCTTATCGAAAGAAATATAGAATTGCAGATTAGTTTTTTGATATATAGTTTAGTTGTTAATGCCGGAGCAGTTTTGTTTCGGCATTTTTTTGATTAATAATATCAGCGCAGAATTATATTAATCATAAAAAAACGAGAGCAATTTATCTTTACTCTCGTCTTATATTTTATTAAGATTTTAATTAATTATTGGAAACGCCTGCCAACATATTATTAATATCAACAATCATTTCATCCATGTTGAACGGCTTCGGAATGAAACCATTGGCACCTGCATTGTTAGCAATTTCTCGTCCATCTACACTTGCGGAAAGTATGATGACAGGAAGATTTTTGAACTCTTCACTTGTTCGGATGACTTTAAGGATTTGATCACCTGACAAAACTGGCATCCAAAGATCCATTAATAATAGATCCGGAGATGTGCGCTTTATTTCGCTCAACAAATTGGTGCTGTTGCTTTCTCTGAAAACGGTGAAACCTTCGATTTCAAGCATCATCTCTAAAACTTCTAATATACCGTGATCATCATCGCAGATCATAATTTTTTTCCCTTCCATAATATCAGCTATTTATAATCGGTAATGTAAAGTTAAATGTAGAGCCAGAGCCAATCTCGCTCTCTACCCAAAGTGTTCCATCGTGGCTGGCGATTATTTCGTGGCAAATATAAAGACCAATTCCCATTCCAGGAAATTTTTTCTGAATATCTCGCGCCCTGAAGAATCTTTCGAATATTTTTGTTTGATCCTGAGCACTGATTCCCATTCCGTAATCCGTGACCGAAACCTTCATGAAGTTGCCAACTCGGTTTCCGTGAACTTCTATTTTTTTTGAGTCTGGAGAATATTTTATAGCGTTCGAAATCAGATTGTTGATGACTTGCGAGATTTGTAATTCATCACCCAAAATCGAAGCATTTGTATCACTTTTCAAAATGATTTCATATTCTGGAGTCGCAACCGTCAAACTATCAACAGTGTCTCGGAGCGCTTTGTCAATATCGAATGGCTCTTTGTGAACTTCTATATTTCCAGATTGGATTTTTGAAGTGTCCAAAAGTTCTGAGATCAAATTGTTCAAACGATCCACATGAACAGAAGCTTTATCCAAAGTCGTTATGAACTTTTCGGACGAGTTTTCCGGTTTCATTCGTTGTAATAATTGGACTAAACCCTTTATTGTGGTCAAAGGCGTTTTTAGCTCGTGACTTGCAATAGAAAGGAAATCGTCTTTTCTACGATCAATTTCTTTTTTGTCAGTAATATCTTCTATGGCAATCAGGATTCTGTCTTTGTACTGTCCTTCAAATTCTATTCGGTAAGCATTTACAAGCATGATCTTTTTCCCAATATATGGAAAGTCGTGCTCAACTTCAAAATCGATTACCGGATTGTTTGTAGGTAAAATTTTGGTTAATAAAACTTTTAAAGCTTCAATATCCCATTGGTGATTTCCAAGTTCAAATAAAATCCTTCCAACCGTATCTTCTTGTGTTACTTTGAAGGAATTTAAAAAATGCGTGTTCGCACTCAAAACTTTGTAATCTGCATCCAAAACAAGCAAACTTTCTCTTACAGTTTGAATAATACTTGAAAGAAAAGCCTCATTGTCCTGAAGCTCTTTTGTGCGCTCCAAAATCTTTTTATCAACCGACGCTTTTTCTTCACGAAGCTCATTCTCAGCTTTCTTGCGCTCTGTAATATCATTTTGAACGCCGATGAAATGTGTAACAGTTCCATCCGCTTTTACAACTGGAGAAATAATCAACTCGTTCCAAAAAAGAGTCCCGTTTTTTCTGTAATTTCTGATTTCGACTCTGCATTCCTCACCATTTTTCACTGCGGTTTTGATAAATTCCCGCTCTTCCTGCATGCGATCCTGAGCTTGGAGAAAACGGCAGTTATGGCCTATGATCTCGTTGTGAGAATATCCTGTGATTTTTTCGAATGCTTTGTTGCAATAGATAATCGGATTATCCGGTAGCATGTTATCAGTAATAATAATTCCAGAATTAGCGGAATTGAGAGCGTGTAAATATATATTATCGTTGAGATCGTTACTCATAGTATTGAAATCTTGTTTTAATGTATCCAATTGTTACATTTTATATTGAACTGAATTTTCGTAGATATTATTTTAAACACCTTTGAATTTTGATAAATTAGTATTAACCAAAACTATGCCCATAGTTTTGGCTTTTATTTTTATTAATGTTAATAGTTGGGAATTGTAAACCAAAAACTGCTTCCTTGTCCGAGATTGCTATCAACACCAACTTCACCGCCGTGGCGTTTTATGATTTCAGACGAAATGTACAATCCCAATCCTAAACCAGAATAGCCTTGGCTCTTGTGACTCGCACGATAATATCTGTCAAACAAATACGGCTGAACAGAAGGATCAATCCCGTCACCATTGTCTTTTACAATGACTTTCACATGATCTTCTTTCTGCTCCACGATCATTTCGATCACTTTGGAATGGGGTGCGTATTTCACAGCATTATTTACAAAATTGACAACCACTTGGTCTATCCTATGCTCGTCTGCATATATTTTTGCATTCAAATCACCTTTCACAACCAAATCGTGTTTTCCATCAATTCTGACGTGGTCACAGCAGGAATTCAGCATTTCAGAAACGGTGAACCAATCTTTGGTAAGTTCCAGTTGACCAGCAGTTACACGATGGATATTCAAAAGATCATCCACCAACTTGTTAAGTTTTTCCAGACTATTCGCAGATTGATCGATCAATCTCGGAATCATCTCATGTGTTGGTTGATCTTTCAGTCTCTGCAAAAGCTGAAGCGTAGCTTTGAGACTCGTGATTGGTGTTTTTAATTCGTGGCTGGCAATTCCTAAGAAATCATCTTTCTGTGTTTCGTAATGTTTTCTTTTTGTGATGTCTACAGTCACGCCAATCATTTGGGTAGCTTCACCATTTTCGTCAAAACTTGGTTGCCCGGAAGCGCTGATCCAATGCAAAGATCCATCAGGCCATCTCACCAGATATTCTGCATGGAAAGGAGAAAGGCTTTCTAAAGATTCGTTGATTTTATCCTGAAAAGGTAAGCGATATTCCGACAAAATAATTTCCATCAAACCATCAAAATCGAATTGATGATCTGCGTTCAAACCATAATTGGCTTTGCATTGCGCAGAACTTGTAATCTCTCCAGTTTTCAGATTAAGATTGTAAGAACCCAATTCGCCAGCTCGCAAAGCGATTTCCAATTGTTGGTTGAGTTCTTCCAGATCATTTCTTTTATTGATACGCTCTGTCACATCATTGGCAATGACGATGATGGATGTGGTTTCGTTCTTTTCATTTTTCAAAGGTTCATAGATGAAGTCAAAATAATGATCCTTTAAAACGCCGTCGATTTCTAATTTCAATAATGCCGTATCGCCGATGTAAGTTTCGCCAGTTGTAAAAACATTATCCAACAACGATAGATAAGGTTGACCTTCCAGTTCCGGATGAGCGACAGCCAAAGGTTTGCCAATGACATCATTCGTTTTGCCCCAAAGCATTAAAATCATTTCGTTTGCAACCTCGATTCTCATTTCTCGTCCCGTCAAAATCCCAAAAGCTACTGGTGCTTTGCTGATGAAAGACTGCAAACGCAGTTCACTCTTTTGTAAATTTTCATTTAAAGTAACTGTGAGGTCATATGATTTATTCAGTTCATTATTAGCGACATTAAGCTGTTCATTCGTAGCTTCCATCTCCACATTGAATTCCGCAAGATCCTGTAGTGCAACTTCCAATTGTTGACGAGCAGAATCGACTTCATCAATTTTATCTAATGCTGATCTTCTCAGTTCAATTTGATCCATCGCCGTCTTCGCCAATCCTTCCAAAATCAAACGATCCGAATCAGAAAATTCTCTAGGTTTTTGATCAATGATACAAAGTGTTCCAATCAAAAATCCATCGTGCGTGATGAGTGGCGCACCAGCGTAAAATCTCAATCCAAAATCTCCGATTACATTTGGATTGGCCATCAAACAAGGTTCTTTCAAAGCATCTTCGAAAACCGTAACTTCCTTGTCCAAAACTGCCAACGCACACAAACTATGACCTCGATTGGCTTTCTTTGCTTTTCCCATTCCCACATTGGCTTTGAAAAAAACAGATTCTGCATCTATGAGAGAAAGCAAAGAAATAGGAACATTGAAAATCTGAGTCGCCAATTTCGCAACGCCATCAAAACTCTCTTCGGAAGGTGTGTCTGTAATTCGATAACGATGCAACGCGTCGAGGCGCTGTAAATCATTGTCAGGCACGATGTTGATGCCAAATGTGTTGTCAATCATATTCCTTAAAATAATAGGAGAAGTAAAATTAGTTTAATATCTGATAGCACGCAAAAAGTTTCTCGAAATGAAAAAGTGAATTCTATTTTGATAACAATTGACTGATGGTTTCGATGTCAGAATTTTTATATTCGGAGTAGAGGTGAGCATGAAATTCATTGAGTTTTTTTAATATTCTAAGAAGTTCGCTCTTCTCATCATCATTCAATTTCCCAGATAATATTTTTGAAGTTAGGTTAACATTCGAAACAGAATCGTGGAAAACTGCTTCACCTTTTTTTGTGAGATTCAATCGTTTGCTTCGTTTGTCGTCTTCATCGTTTTTTTCTTCTACAAATTCAGCTTCCAAAAGTCTTTTGATGATTTGAGTTCCGGTTTGTTTTTCGTGACCGTTTTTTTCAATCAATTGGATTTTCGTTAAAAAAGGCTCATCTTTTAATCTATATAAATAAGTGAATTCTTCATTTGCCAGTTCCGGGAAATCTCCTAAGCCTTTTCTAATCATCAATTTAGAATATCTTCCCAACAATAGAATCTGTTTGCAAATCTCGTTTTCTGTGAAGGAAACCTTGTGGTTTTCATTTTTGAAAAGCTTGGTCGGACTTTCATCAGCATATTTTTTATCATTCATCCACACGCGAAAATCCTCAACATCAGCATTGGGTTTGAACGCTTCAGAATCTTCAAATTCTTTGACTTTTTGTAGGAGATTGATGAAAAAATCGGTTTGCATAGTTCTAATTTAATGTAAAGATATTAGTTTTTGCTTTTCGAACACAAATTATAGTTTCACATTGCCCATTCCGCCGTCTATTCCAATGATTTGTCCTGTAATCCAGGACGAATTTTCGGATAATAAAAACTCCACCATTTTTGCAATTTCTTCAGGATTTCCAATTCTTTGGATTGGATGTTTTTTTCCCGAAGCTTCCCTTTTTTCAGGTGTTGACAAAAGCTGTGAAGCGAGATTGGTATCCGTCAAAGATGGTGCAATCGCATTGACTCTGATTTTCTGAGCGGACAATTCTGCAGACAAACTTTTCGTCAAACCTTCAACAGCACTTTTGCTTGCAGAAATCGAGGCGTGGAAAGGCATTCCCAACTTCGAGGCAACAGAACTGAATAAGACAATTGATGCGCTTTCAGATTTTTTCAAGTTGGGCAATAATTTCTGAATTGTCTTCACTGCGCCCAAAACATTGATTTCAAAATCATTTTTAAAATCATCGACACTCAATCTATTAAATGGTTTCAAATTGATGCTTCCTGGCGCATAAACCAATCCGTCAATGACTTCTGGGAAATTGATTTCATCAAGATTTCCTGTGAGAATATCCATTGGATAAAATTCAATATTCAAATTTTTAATTTCAGAATTCTCGGTTCTCGAAATGCCGATTACTTGATGATTTTCAGACAATATTTTCGCAGAAGCAAATCCGATTCCTTGTCCACAACCTATGATGACGATGTTTTTCATTTGTTTAATTTTTAAAATTAATTTGAATTAATACTTACCGTTTTGAAATTTTATTATGACTGATTGCTCGTTGTCTAGAACATTTAAACCGTTCAATTTCAGGATTTCTTTTCTTCAAATGTTTTTGACTTACGCCAGAATTTACCCGCTTTCTCCAAAGTCTAAAACTCGACGGTTTCAATTCGGTTCTCATCATTGCGATAACTTCGGATTCGGTAATTTTAAATTGAAATTCAATCGCTTCAAACGGCGTTCGGTCTTCCCAAGCCATTTCTATTATGCGGTCAATTTGCTCTAAATTAAATTCTTTCGTCATTATTTCAAATTTTCGATTGTTTGTTTTGCGATTTTAAAATGCTCAGATTTCTTTTCATCCGTCATTTTATCAAGCGTTCTGAGCATCATTCCAAGTCTTGGATTTGTTTCAAAAAATGCTCTGTTATTATTCACAAAATTCCAGAAAAGTGCATCCCATTTTTCGGACCAATCACCATCTTTGTAATCACTCATTTTTTTGATGTAATTGCTTCCGCTGATGTACGGTTTTGTGCTCATTTTTCCGCCATCCGAGAAACTGCTCATCCCATAAACATTAGGAACCATCACCCAATCGTAAGAATCGATGAACATTTCCATAAACCATTGGTAAACCTCATTGGGATTGAGTTTCAAGAGATTCATAAAGTTGGCAAAAATCATCAGTCGTTCGATATGATGTGCATATCCAGTTTCCAAAACTTTGAGAATCGTGCTGTCAATCGGTTTAATTTCTGTCTTTGAAGTGTAAAATGATTGAGGAAGCGGATTGTGATGTTTCCAGTAATTTTTGTTGCGCTGAGAAGTTCCTTCATACAAATAAATGCCCCGCACAAATTCTCGCCAACCCAAAATCTGACGAACAAAACCTTCTAAAGAATTAATTGGAATATCAAATTCTTTCGCATAATTTATCGCATCATCTAGAACACTTTCAGCGGTCAAAAGACCATTATTCAACAACGGCGAAAGTACGCTGTGATGCAAAAAATGTTCACGCTCAACAATGCTGTCTTCATAAACTCCAAATTCTGAAAAACGGTTTTCCAAAAACTGATTAAACCAATTTTCAGCTTCATCAAAAGTGACAGGATAAAGCTGATATGACGTTAACTTTCCATAATTTTCACTGAAATTTTCCTCAACATACTTTCTCGCTTCATCATAATATTTGGTATTTTCTGGGAAATGAACGGACGGCGCTTTCTTATTTTTCGGATATTTTTTTCGGTTTTCTGTGTCAAAAGTCCATTTTCCACCGAACGGTTTTCCGGCTTTCATCAGGATATTTCGGGAAATTCTTTGCTGTTTGTAAAAATCGGTTTGGTGATAAGATTTTTTATCTTCAAAATAATCTTTTAAATCTTCCCGAGTGTTTATGAATAAAGGACTTTCATAAATTTCTAATTCTAATTTAGTTTCCTTAATTCTTTTTTCGAGCCTATTGTCACAAACATCAATAATTTGAATTTTGTCAAACTTTTCTTTTTCTAAATATTTGATTAATTTTTGAATGTCAGAAAGTGGGGAAGCGCTGTCAATATATTCAACCTTGAATTTTTTCTTAATTAAATATTCCTCATAAAACTTCATACTCGCTCTGTGAAACGCAATTTTTTGCTGATGAAATTTGTATTGTTTGAAAAACAGAAATTCTTCCACCAAAAAAACCGGCTGATTTTTATCCAAATAATCCGTGTCTTTGAAAAGTTGATGCGGAAACACCAATTGTGCGATTGAGGTTTTTTCTGATGACTTCATTTCTCAAAAATTTTATTCCTAAGATTTCAGTTTTTATTTCTTCGGCATTTTTCACTGCAATATTTGATGTAGTCCCAATTTTTCTGCCACTTTTTCCGCCAATTGAAAGGCAAACCGCAGACTTCACAAATCTTTGAAGGTAAATTCGCAGGCATTTACTAGATGAAATTTTTATATTGATTGATGACAATATTTTTCGCCTTCAAATCGTGCATCATATTATACAATCCAAAAAATGTTCGGTTGAGATAAATGAAATGTTTCGAACCTCTGTTCGTATTCATCCCTTTCATATCGCTGAGTTTCGCGTATCGCTGACCCAAATCTGCAATTTCCTGAAAGAAGATTTCATCAGAAAAATCAAAATATTCAGCATTGAAAGGTCTTGTGAATAATTCCAGCAACTCATAAAACAACTTGGTGAAAAATTCTTTTTCCTTTTCGGAATCATCGTGTCGCAAAATTTCAAGCTGATAAAGTTTATCAGTGAAAATTTCTGGGTTGTTCAAATTCTCCCTTTTTGCCAACTCAAAATAAGGCTTGTAAAAATCATTTGGAATTTCTTTGATACAACCAAAATCAATTACAAGTAATTTTTTATCATCAGAAATCAGGAAATTTCCTGGATGCGGATCGGCGTGAACCTGCTTCAAGACGTGCATTTGGTACATATAAAAATCCCAAAGCGTCTGTCCTATTTTATTCAAATCGTCTTGTGAATTATTCTCTTTTGTGAATTCAGAGAAATGTTTTCCGTTCATCCAATCCATCGTGATGATTCTTTCACACGAATATTCGGGATAATATTTTGGGAAATTAAGATTCGGAAGGTGACTGCATTTTTCAGAAATTTCCTGGCTTCTTTTCAATTCTAAATCATAATCCGTTTCTTCAAACAACTTATTTTCAACTTCTTGGAAGTAAGATTCTGAACCTTCTTTTTTGATGTTGAACATTTTCATCGCAATCGGTTTTACCATTTTCAAATCGCTGGAAATACTTTCCCGCACGCCAGGATATTGAATTTTCACCGCAAATTCTTTGTCATCTTTCTTCGCTCTATGAACTTGTCCAATACTGGCCGCGTTCACAGATTCCGTCGTGAATTCATCAAAGATTTCTTCCGGATTTTTACCAAAATACTTTCTGAAAGTCTTCTTTACCAACGCTCCGGAAAGTGGTGGAACAGAAAATTGTGACAAAGAAAATTTCTCCACATAAGCCTGTGGCAAAATGTTTTTTTCCATACTCAACATCTGAGCGACCTTCAAAGCAGAACCTTTCAATTCTTTTAAAGAATCATAAATATCGGATGCATTATCTTCGTTTAATGTCTGAAGTGCATCGTCTTCATTTTTATCTTTTGTGATTTTATTCCCGTAATATTTGATGTAATTGACACCGACTTTTGCACCTGCTTTCAGCAAACTGCTTGTCCTTTCCAATTTTCCTGTCGGTATTTTATTAAGTGTCTTCATATTCTAATTTTTTTTGAAAGTTTCTTTAAATAAAAACTTGCCGAGGTCAACAACTTTCCGCAATGGCTCATTATCCATCAACTCAAATCCGGTGTCGATGGTTTTTTCAATAAAGATGTCAGTCTTTTCAAATGCTAGCGATGTGTCTTTTTTCCAAAACTCAATGGCGGAAACTAAGTGTAGCCAAAGTGCTTCTTCTCTGGCTTTTTCGTGGAAATTTTTCACATCTTCCTTTGATTTTTTAATCATTTCCCAATCATTGAAATCCAAAGTTTTGATAAAGTTTCGATGTGCTTCTTTTAGTTGATTCGAAATTTTTGCCGAATGCAATTTGTCATTCCCGAGAATCATCAAAACCAATGACCTGTTCATTGTCATATTTTCAAAAAAGATGAAATAGACGTTCAAGATTTTTTCCTTTGAAGTGATTTCATCGGTATTATTAATTTCAAAAGCCAATGCTAAAGACTTGTCAAAGAGATTCACCAACATCGATTTTTCTATCTGTTCGAAGCTTGAAAAGTAATTGTAGAAATCCTTTTCCTCGAAATCGTTATCTTTTGTAAAGCGGTAAACATTTTTTGGTCTTTCACCGTGATTCAATACGTAATCGCCATATAATTCAAATATTCTATCTTGTGTAATCAAATTTTTATCTTCCATTTTTAAATTTTGTTTTATCAAATTTAGTAATTAATTATACTAATATCTGCAATAAGGTATATTAATTGTATGATATGCGTCATTCAAATTATCAATAATGAAAAAGATTTTACTCACGGGAGCCACCGGATACATCGGCAAAAGAATGATTAGCGTCATTACAGAACAAGGCTACAAAGTGGTTTGTTGCAGTCGCGATGTGAGCCGATTTTCAAAACCTGCAGGAATCGAAGATGATTTGATAGAAATTATCGAAGTCGATTTTCTGAAAGAGGAAACTTTGAAGAACATTCCGAACGATATTTCTGGTGCTTATTACCTGATGCATTCTATGAGCACAAGCGATGATTACGAGGAATCCGAAAAGATTTGCGCTCAAAATTTTGTTTTTGCAATTGAAAAAACCGAATGTGAGCACATCATTTACCTGTCAGGATTGGTCAACCAAAAAGAACTTTCCAAACATTTGAATTCGAGATTTCAAGTAGAGAAAATCTTGATTGAAAGCAAAATTGCAACAACCGTCTTACGAGCTGGAATCATCATCGGGTCGGGTAGTGCCTCATTCGAAATCGTGCGTGACCTTGTGGAAAAATTGCCAATTATGGTCACTCCAAAATGGCTTAATACCAAATGCCAGCCAATCGGAATTGCCAACGTTTTAGATTTCCTCATTTTTACATTATTCAAAAAAGAAACATACCACAAAAGTTTTGACATTGGTTGTGATGATGTTCTCACTTACCGAGAAATTTTACTTGGTTACGCCAAAGTCCGAGGTTTAAAACGAACCATCGTAACACTTCCGATTATGACGCCGAAATTATCGTCATATTGGCTTTATTTCATCACATCAACATCTTACAATTTGGCAAGTTCGCTGGTTGGAAGTATGAAAATTGAAGTGGTTTGTGATAAAGAAAGTCTGGACAGTATCAAAAAAATAACTGGCGTTCAGCCATTTTCATACGTTCAGGCATTGCAAAGGCAAATGAAATAAGTTCCAGCTGGAAAGACAGTTTTATCAGCAGTAGAAACGATTCGTCGCTCAAAGAATATATTGAAGTTCCACATTTTGGTTGTTTCAAAGACATTAGAAGTTACAACTATGACGATCGCGAAAAATGCCTCGACCGGGTTTTCGGTTTGGGTGGAAACAACGGTTGGTACGGACAAAGTCTCTGGAAAATCAGAGGTTTTCTCGATGTTTTTGTCGGCGGACCAGGTTTGAGACGAGGCAGAACGCATCCTACAAAACTTCACGAAGGCGATGCTTTGGATTTCTGGCGCGTACTTTATGCGAATCGGGAAGAAGGAAAATTGATTCTTTTTGCCGAAATGAAATTGCCCGGAGAAGCTTGGCTAATGTTCAAATTGTACCGCGGAAAACTTTGGCAAAAGGCCGTTTTTCGTCCGAAAGGATTGCTCGGAAGATTGTACTGGTATTCGGTTTTGCCTTTCCACGGCGTTATTTTCAAAGGCATGGTAAAGCAATTGGCAAGTAGTGAAAAATCTTAATTTTCAGAATAAATTAAATTCTCATTTTTAATTTTAAAGAAAAATAATTTATAAAATTTGGGTCTTATTCAAAATAAGTTCTATACATTTGCTTCATCAAAATATCAAAATGACTACACAATTTATGCATCATCATCACCATTTCCTCGCACAGACGGGAAGGTAATGATATGTCATAACTTCTAAAAATATAAACCGTCTGAGTAATCAGTCGGTTTTTTTTATTCCAAAAATTCTCCTGTCGTTTACTCGGACTTATGTCAAAATCTAAAATGAGTAAACTGAAATTAGCCTTACAAAAAAGCGGACGACTGAGTGAAAAATCTCTCAAACTCCTCGAAGAATGCGGAATTAAAATTTCCAACGGTACCAGAAAACTGAAAGCTGTCTCTTCCAACTTTCCTTTGGAAATCCTTTTTCTTCGCGACGATGATATTCCGCAATATGTGGAGCAAGGCGTCGCCGATATCGGAATCCTTGGACTGAATGAAGTTCTAGAACAGAAAAAGCAAATCGAAACCATCCAGAAATTAGGATTTGCACAGTGCCGGTTGTCTTTGGCGATTCCGAAAGAAGAAAGTTACAATGGAATTCAATATTTCGAAGGTAAAAAAATTGCGACGTCTTACCCTGAGATTCTTTCGAATTATTTTAAAGAAAAAAGCATCAACGCACAAATTGAAAAGATTGGTGGAAGCGTTGAAATTGCACCTGGAATTGGACTTTCCGATGCGATTTTCGACATCATCAGCACAGGTTCAACTCTAATGACAAATGGTCTAAAAGAAGTGGAAACTGTTGTGGAAAGTGAAGCTGTTTTGGTTTCCAACAATGATTTGTCTGACGATAAAAAAGACATTCTCAAAAAACTCTTGTTCCGAATCAACGCTGTAAAAGAAGCGTCTGAAAGCAAATATATACTTCTGAATGCACCAAATGAAAATTTAGAAAAAATCATTAACATTTTACCAGGAATGAAATCGCCTACAATTCTTCCATTGGCGGAAAGTGGCTGGTCATCAATACATTCAGTCATTAAAGAAGACCAATTTTGGGAAGTGATAGAAAAGTTGAAGAATGAAGGTGCGCAGGGAATTTTAGTTTTGGAAATCGAAAAAATGATATTATGATGAAGCAGTACAAATATCCAAATATCACAGAATGGAAATCACTTTGTGAAAGGCCATTGCAAAACCAAGAAAACCTTTCTGAGCAAGTAAAATCGGTTTTTGATGATGTGAAAATCAATGGCGATAAAGCTTTGAAGTTCTTCACAGAAAAATTCGATAAAGTTTCTATTGAAGATTTAAAAGTCTCAGAAATCGAAATTGAACAAGCGAAAAATTTAGTTTCTGAAGAATTAAAATCTGCTATAAAAACTGCTTCAGAAAATATTAGAAAATTTCACACATCTCAACTAGAAGAGAAAAAAATCATTGAAACAACGGAAGGTGTTTTTTGCTGGAGAGAAAGCCGAGCGATTGAAAATATTGGAATCTACATTCCTGGTGGAACTGCGCCTTTGTTTTCTACGGTATTAATGTTGGGAATTCCGGCCACCATTGCCGGTTGTAAAAATATTAGGCTTTGTTCGCCTCCAGATAAAAATGGAAAAATCAATCCTGTGATTTTGTATACTGCTGATTTAGTTGGGATTAAAAATATTTATAAAGTCGGTGGAAGTCAAGCGATTGCAGGTTTGACGTTTGGAACAGAAACGATTCCGAAAGTTGATAAAATCTTCGGGCCAGGAAATCAATATGTGACTTTTGCGAAACAATTGGCGCTCAATCATAATGTTGCCATCGATATTCCGGCTGGTCCAAGTGAAGTTTTGGTGATTGCGGATGAAAGTTCAATTCCAGCATTTGTAACGTCGGATTTACTATCACAAGCCGAACACGGAACCGATTCTCAAGTGATTTTATTGAGTAATTCTGAAGATATTATTAAAGAAATTAATATCGAAATTGAAAAGCAATTAGAGGATTTACCAAGAAAAGAAATCGCTAAAATAGCACTTGAAAACAGTAAAGCTATTTTGTTTAATTCAATAAATGAAGCGATTGACTTTTCTAATTTTTATACGCCAGAACATTTGATTTTGTCAATCGAAAACACAGAAAATTACACAGAAAAAATCACAAATGCAGGTTCAGTTTTTTTAGGAAATTACAGTCCTGAAAGTGCCGGCGATTACGCTTCCGGAACCAATCACACTTTGCCAACAAACGGTTTTGCTAAAAATTATAGCGGTGTTTCTCTTGATAGTTTTGTGAAGAAAATTACATTCCAAAATATTACGAAGAAAGGAATTCAAAACATAGGAAAAACCATCGAATTAATGGCGGAAGCTGAGGAATTGATGGCTCACAAAAATGCAGTTTCTGTCAGATTAAAATACTTAGAAAATGAAAATTGATATTCAAAAATTGGTCAGAAAAAACATTCTGAATCTCAAACCTTATTCTTCCGCAAGAGACGAATTCGAAGGCGAGAACGGGATTTTTCTTGATGCGAATGAAAATCCTTTCGGAGAATTGAACCGTTATCCTGACCCGTATCAACGAAAAATCAAAGAAAGATTGAGTGAACTTAATCAAATTTCTGCTGACAATATTTTCCTCGGAAACGGAAGTGATGAAGTGATTGACTTAGCTTTCAGAATATTTTGTGAGCCTGGAAAAAATAATGTTTTGACATTTTCGCCAACTTATGGAATGTATGAGGTTTCGGCTAATATTAATAATGTTGAACTTATCAATTTAGAATTGAATCAAGATTTTCAAATCGATTTGGCAACTTTAGAAACTTATTTAAATGACGAAAATCTAAAAATCATTTTCATTTGTTCGCCAAACAATCCGACAGGAAATTCAATCAAAAATATAGAATACATTCTCGAAAATTTCAACGGAATTATCTTTATTGATGAAGCTTACATTGATTTCAGCCCAGAAGATAGTTTTAGAAATCAAATAAAAAATTATCCCAATCTAATCGTCAGTCAAACTTTCAGCAAAGCTTGGGGAATGGCTTCTGTTCGGGTCGGAATCGCTTACGCATCGGAGGAAATTATCAGATTTTTCAATAAAACGAAACTACCATACAACATCAGTCAGCTTAATCAAAATGCAATTCTTGATGCATTGAATGATGAAAATATCAAACTCGTTCAAGATAATATTAAACTGATTTTGAATGAGAAAAAAATTCTGATTGAAAGTTTAAAAGAATTGAAAGTGGTTAAGAAAATTTATCCTACTGACGCTAATTTCATTTTGATTGAAGTTAAAAATGCAGATCTGATTTATCAAAAATTAGTTGATGAAAATGTGATTGTCAGGAATAGAAATTCAGTCATCAAAAACTGCTTGAGAATCACAGTTGGTTCTCCAGAAGAAAATAAAAAACTAATAGAAACCTTAAAATCAATTAATTAAAATGAAAAAATTATTATTTCTAGATAGAGATGGAACTTTGGTTCTTGAGCCTGAAGATTATCAGGTTGATTCTTTTGAAAAGCTGAAATTCTATCCGCAGGTTTTCACTTATCTTTCAAAAATCGTCAACGAACTGGATTACGAATTGGTAATGGTAACCAACCAAGACGGTTTGGGAACAGATTCTCATCCGGAAGAAAACTTTTGGACCATTCAGAATTTCATTATTGAAACTTTTGAAAGTCAAGGCATGAGATTCGAAGATATTTTCATTGATAAAACCTTCGCTAAAGACAATGCGCCAACCAGAAAACCGAACATAGGACTGTTGACCAAATATTTTGATGAAGAAATTTACGATTTAGAAAATTCATTCGTCATCGGTGACAGAATTACGGATGTGAAATTGGCTAAAAACCTCAATTCAAAAGCGATTTTCATTGATACCGATGAGAATCTTGGCGCGGAAGAAATTTTAGAAAATGATGATTTAGAAAATGTGATTGGTTTAAAAACAACTTCCTGGAAAGACATCTACGAATTCCTAAAACTCGAAAATAGAACTTCTGAAATCATCAGAAATACTAACGAAACTAAAATCAAAATCAATCTAAACCTTGATGGAACCGGAAAATCCAATATAGAAACAGGAATCCCGTTTTTCAACCATATGCTCGATCAGATTGCAAAACACGGTCAAATGGATTTAGAAATCAAAGTCGTTGGCGATTTGGAAGTGGACGAACACCACACAATTGAAGACACCGGAATTGCCCTTGGAGAAGCATTTTATCAGGCTCTAGGAAACAAATTAGGAATCGAACGTTACGCTTTCGTTTTGCCGATGGACGATTGTTTGGCGCAGGTGGCGCTGGATTTTGGCGGACGAAACTGGATTGTTTGGAAAGCAGATTTCAAACGCGAAATGATTGGGAAAATGCCAACCGAAATGTTCTTCCATTTCTTCAAATCCTTCTCCGATTCGGCAAAAGCAAACCTCAATATCAAAGCGGAAGGCGACAATGAGCACCACAAAATAGAATCGATTTTCAAAGCCTTCGCAAAATGTCTGAAATCTGCCGTAAAACGAGATTCGGAAAAAATGATTTTACCATCTACAAAAGGAATGTTGTAGGAGACAATTAGATAATAGACGGATAGATGATAGACTTTGAATCTTCCATCTATTATCTATCCGTCTATTAGCTAAAAAAATAAAAATAATGAATACAGTTATCATAGATTACAAAGCCGGAAACGTCCAAAGTCTCCTGTTTGCCATAGAAAGACTGGGTTTTTCAGCGAAAATCACCAGCAATCCAGAAGAGATTTCCAATGCCGACAAAGTCATTTTTCCGGGCGTCGGCGAAGCATCTTTTGCGATGAATTCTTTGCGGGAAACTCAGCTCGACTTGCTAATTCCGAAACTAAAACAACCACTTTTAGGAATTTGTCTCGGGATGCAATTGCTTTGCAAAGATTCGGAAGAAAGTAATACAAAAGCTCTCGGAATCTTCGATATTTCGGTCAGAAAATTTCCGGATTCTGTTTTGGTTCCGCAGATTGGCTGGAATCAGATTTACGATTTGAAATCGGATTTGTTCAAAGGAATTCCGGAGCAAACCTACACATATCTCGTTCACAGTTACTATGTTGCGAAAAATGAACACACGATTGCAACCACCGATTATTCCGAAACGTACAGCACGGCTTTGCAAAAAGACAACTTTTTCGGCGTTCAGTTTCATCCTGAGAAAAGCGGAATCTTGGGAAGCAAAATATTAGAGAATTTTTTGAAATTATAGAATTAAAAAAAAGAAACCCGAGGGGTTCAATTTGAATAGCCGTAGGTGAAACCTATGGAAAAAATAGAATTAAAATGAGAATCATCCCAGCAATAGACATCATCAACGGCGAATGCGTCCGGCTTTCCAAAGGCGATTACAATCAGAAAACGATTTATAACTCCAATGTGTTGGACGTTGCCAAAAACTTCGAAGCCAACGGCATCCAGTTTCTGCACTTAGTCGATTTGGATGGCGCCAAACAAAATCAAATCATTAATTATAAAATCTTAGAACAGATTTCCAAAGAAACCAATTTAATTATTGATTTTGGTGGCGGTTTGAAATCCGAAAAAGACATTGAAGTCGCTTTTGAAAGTGGCGCCAATCAAGTCACGCTTGGAAGTGTTGCCGTGAAAAATCCAGAATTATTTCAGTCAAGTTTTCAAAAATATGGTTCAGAAAAAATCATTTTGGGCGCTGATGCACGACAGGAAAAAATCGCAATTTCAGGCTGGTTGGAAGAAAGTGAAATGAACATTTATGATTTCATCAAAGAGAAAACAGAAGCAGGAATCCAATATGTCATCTCTACGGACATTGATAAAGACGGAATGTTAGCAGGTCCTTCATTCGGATTATATGAAAAAATAATTTCGCAGAATCCTGAAATCAAATTGATTGCTTCGGGAGGAATCACTTCTACTAATGATTTAGTTCAATTAAAATCATTAGGTTGTGAAGGCGCAATCATCGGGAAAGCTTTGTATGAAAACAGAATTACGTTCAACGATTTAAAACCATTTCTCTAATGCTAGCAAAAAGAATCATTCCTTGTCTCGATATCAAAAACGGAGAAACTGTAAAGGGTGTCAATTTCTTAGACTTAAAAGAAGTTGGAAATCCGGTGGAAATGGCCATCAAATATTCTGAACAAGGCGCAGATGAATTGGTTTTTCTGGATATTTCCGCAACCGACGAACGCAGGAAAACCTTGATTCCATTAGTGAAAGAAATTGCGAAAAACATCAATATTCCGTTTACTGTTGGAGGTGGAATTAACGCTTTGGAAAATGTGGAAGAACTTTTGAAAAACGGTGCGGATAAAATCACCATCAATTCTGCATCATTATCGAATCCAAAATTGATTAGTGAAGTTGCCAAACGATTTGGCTCACAATGTATGGTTCTGGCGATTGATACAAAATTTGTCGGAAATCAGCACAAGGTTTTCAGCAACGGCGGGAAAGTCGAAACAGATAAAGAACTGTTTTCGTGGGCAAAAGAAGTCGAAAATCTTGGAGCTGGAGAAATACTTTTAACCTCGATGAACACAGACGGAACCAAAGCTGGATTTGCGATTGACATTACTAAAACACTTTCGGAATTAATAAATATTCCCGTAATTGCTTCTGGAGGGGCAGGAACAATGCAACATTTTGAAGACGTTTTCACGGAAACTAAAGCAACCGGAGCTTTGGCAGCCAGTATTTTTCACTTCAATGAAATCGGAATTCCGGAACTTAAAAATTATTTAAAATCTAAAAATCTACCCATACGATGACTATAAAATTTGATAACAATACAGGCTTGGTTCCCGTCATTATTCAGGATTATCTTAATCTGAAAGTCTTGATGCTTGGTTATATGAATCAGGAAGCATTTGATAAGACTTTGCAGGAAAAGAAAGTCACTTTTTTCTCACGTTCCAAAAACAGACTTTGGACAAAAGGTGAAACATCAAGGAATTTCCTTGAATTGATTGATTGGAAAATCGATTGCGACCAAGACACGATTCTAATCAAAGCAAAACCTTTCGGACCAACTTGTCACAACGGAACGACGACTTGTTTTGCAGAAGAAAATGACAAAGGATTTTTGTACGAATTGCAGCAAACGATTTCTCATAAAATTGATAATGATGATGAAAGTTCCTACACCAATGAACTTTACAAAAGAGGCATCAACAAAATGGCTCAAAAAGTGGGAGAGGAAGCTGTGGAATTGGTTATTGAAGCGAAAGATGAAGACGATGAATTGTTCTTGAATGAAGCGGCGGATTTGATTTATCATTATTTGATTTTGCTCAAAGCTAAAGGTTTTGCGTTGGAAGATGTGGAGCGGGTTTTGAAATCAAGAGCAAAATAGGATTGTCTCTTACTTTAATTAAAATCTTAAATCGAAAATATCACAATTATAGCGACCTAAATCAGGTTGCTTTTCTCTGGAATTAAGTTAAAATTTTTCATTTATCGATAAAATAATATTTTTAGCATACTATTTGATTGTCCGAATTATCTAATATTTTAAAAATTGGATTAAATACTTCGAAATTATTAATCACAAAGTTAATTTCTTGAGTTTTTCAGTATTAATAAATATCTATTGTTATTAATCCTTTAGTAAAATTAATTAGTATGATATTGAAGTATTGCCGTTAAGTTAAGAGGTCAAATGATAAAAAAGATTGAAAATATTAATTCTCCCGAAGAATTGTTTTTATTGATAAAAACAAATAATAAGGAAACCTTTGAATATTTATACCAAAAATATTCTGCCATACTTTATGGCTTGGCGATGAAAGAATTAAATTCTCGCGACGATGCTGAAGAGACCGTTTCATTGACCTTTAAAAAACTTTGGAAATGCAGAGGTTTTGACAATAGAAATCTATCTTTAAGTGTTTTAATTATACAAAATCATCTGAAAACTATTCAGGAATTTCTTATTTCAAAAAATGCCTCATACAATTTGAAAGCGAATAATTTCCCAAATTTTAAATTTGAACGAAAAGGTAATGATATTAAGATTTCTCCTCTACAAGCCATCATTTTGCCAGCTATGTAAAATAGAACGATTAATTTAAGAAAAAGCATGGATAGAATTTTCAACCAATATTTATTTTTTTAGATAATTTTAAAATTGAAATATAAGTTGTTCTTCAGAACTTGCTTCTCCTAGAAAAGGAAAAATCCTTAAAATCTCAAACTGTCCTATTTTATCATTAAATTTTCTCAGTGCAATTTTGTTTGAATGAAACTCAAGAACTTCATCTGAAAAAATCTTTCGAGATATCTCAAGCTGTTCCAATGAGAGTTTTCTTCCAATGCTTATGTGAGCACGACTTTTAATACCACCTTTAATTTCTAACCTTATTCTTTCCAACAATTTTTTAAAGTTATCTCTGCAGTTGTTGTCAGGAATGAAAAGTGCAGTTTCTTGAGAATAGACAACTTTATCAAATACAGCTTTAAAAATTTCCTGCTCTCTTGTAATTTTAATTAATTTTAAAATTATTTTATTCAGTTGATCTTCCGTCGCTTGAAATTCCTGAACTGTAATATGTGCAATCGATTTACGACTGGAAAAAGATTCTCCAGATTCTTTGTACAATTTTACTTTTAGTTCACGAACTTGCTCAATAACTTCATCTGGCGGGTGAATAACTATGGAATAAAAACTTGCAATAGTCAAAGTAATTTAATTATAAAAAATAAAGTTAATCTAATTAATAGATTGGTTTGGGATTCATACCAATATCTTTTGAAAGTGTATCCTTAAATTTGATATTTTCTCATAAATCATTTGAGAAAGTCATGAAAATCTATAATGGAAAATACGGTCGGCAAGATAGTTGTATTTGACTGAAAATCAAAAACAATAATTTATGAGCTCACAAGTAGAGACAGAATTTCAGACCGGAAAATGTGCAAAGGAAACATTCCTTTCAGACGTTTTGGATGGTTTAAGCAGCAGTCCAAAGAGATTACATTCAAAATATTTTTACGATGAGACAGGCGACAGGCTTTTCCAACAGATCATGAATATGCCTGAGTATTATCTGACCGACTGTGAGCTAGATATTTTCAAAAATAAAACAGAGCAATTAGCAAAAAGTATTTTGATTGACAATGAGCCTTTCGATTTGATAGAACTGGGAGCTGGCGATGCTATGAAATCCAGTTATCTACTAGAACATTTAACAAAGAAAAATATTGATTTTACCTATATGCCAATTGATATTTCCGGACATATTTTGGATGAATTGAGTGAAAAGTTAAACAGAGATTTGCCAGATTTGGAGGTCAGAACTTTGGAAGGCGATTATTTTGATATGCTCGACAAGGCAATGTCCATCTCGCAAAGAAGAAAAGTAGTTTTGTTTTTGGGTGGCAACATCGGCAATATGGATATGGGGGAATCTTACCATTTCTGCAGGGAATTGAGGAGAAAACTGAACCGTGGTGATATTCTCCTTATTGGTTTCGATTTGAAGAAAAACCCACACACTATTTTAAATGCATATAATGACGAAGCAGGAATCACATCATCCTTCAACCTGAATCTTCTCATCCGAATGAATCGCGAACTGGAGGCAGATTTCGATGTTCTGAATTTCCAACATTACCAAACTTACGACCCGATTTCAGGCGCTTGCAAAAGTTATCTTGTAAGTTTGACGGAGCAAAATGTGCACATCGGAAACCAGATTTTTCGCTTCGAAGAAAATGAATTGATTGATATGGAGATTTCACAAAAATTTGCGCACGAAGACATTAGCAAACTCGCACGGGATGCCAAATTTCATATCATAGATGAGATTCACGATTTCAAAAACTGGTTCGTAGATTCTATTTGGCAGGTTCTTTAATTTTAAAATCAATTCCAATGAAAACAAATTCCGTTCTTACAAAATCAAATTCTAAAACTGATTGGGCAGAGAAATATTTACAGATTCGTCAGCATTCTACAAAAATCTGCGAGCCTCTGGAAATCGAGGATTACGTAGTTCAGCCCATCGTAGACGTCAGTCCGCCGAAGTGGCATTTGGGTCACACGACATGGTTTTTTGAGACTTTTATTTTGGAACCCAATTTTCCTGGTTATCAGGTTTTTGATGCTCAGTATAATTTTGTTTTCAACAGCTACTATGAAACAATTGGCGCCAGAGTTATCCGTACAGACAGAGGAAATCTGAGCCGTCCTTCGGTTTCTGATATTTATCAATACAGAAAGTATGTTGACGAAAAAATGGATGCATTTCTTCAAAGCGAATATGTGACAGAGGAAATCAGACCTTTACTCGAACTTGGTCTCAATCACGAGCAGCAGCATCAGGAATTGTTACTGACGGATATCAAATATATTTTAGGTCACAATCCACTTTTTCCGGCTTATAAAAATGAAGATATTCTAAATAAAGAAAATTCGCAGATTATCGAAATGATTCACTTTGATGAAGGTGTTTATGAAATTGGTTTTGAAGGCGAAGGTTTTTGTTTTGATAATGAATTGGGAAGACATAAAGTTTATTTGAATGATTTTAAAATTTCTAATCGTTTGGTTTCCAATCAGGAATATCTTGAATTTATGGAAGCTGGTGGCTATGAGGATTTCAGACATTGGCACGCCGAAGGCTGGGATTGGGTGAAACAGAATGAAACAAAATCACCTTTGTACTGGCATTTGATTGACGGAAAATGGATGAATTATACTTTAAATGGACTACAGGAATTAGATTTAAATGACGCCGTTTGCCACATCAGTTTCTACGAAGCTTCAGCGTTCGCCTCCTGGAAAGGAATGCGTCTGCCAACCGAAGCGGAGTGGGAAGTTGCTTCCAATCATTTCGAATGGGGAAGCTGCTGGGAATGGACGAATTCTGCCTATCTGCCTTACCCTGGATTTAAAAAAGAAGCTGGTGCAGTAGGAGAGTATAACGGAAAATTTATGGTCAATCAGATGGTTTTGCGCGGCGCTTCAGATGCAACACCAAAAGGGCACAGCAGAAATACATACCGCAACTTCTTTCAGACTGGCCTGAAATGGCAGTTCACCGGAATCAGACTTGCTCAATAACTGTTTATGATTACAGTAGAATCGGTTTCAAAAAGTTTCAACAGAAAACCAGCAGTTGACGATATTTCTTTTCAAGCCAATGATAAAGAAATATTGGTGCTTCTAGGAACGAGTGGTTGCGGAAAAACGACCACGTTAAAAATGATTAACCGCCTGATAGAAGCCGATTCGGGAAATATTTTGATTGACGGAAAAAATATCCGTGACCAGAAAGTGGAAGACCTCAGAATGGGAATCGGTTTCGTAATGCAGCATTCCGGGTTATTTCCGCATTATACGATTAAGCAAAACATCGCTGTCGTTCCGGAATTATTAAAATGGAAAAAGCAAAAAATTCAAAACAGAACAGAAGAACTCCTGCATAAACTTCACCTTCCCGAAGAAGTGCTTTCCCGATTTCCCGACGAATTAAGTGGTGGTCAGCAGCAGAGAGTGGGAATTGCCCGCGCTTTGATTGCCAATTCGCCAATTCTGTTGATGGATGAACCTTTCGGAGCATTGGATAATATTACCAAGGCGGATATTCATTCGGAATTCAAATCGCTGGAAGAACTTAAAAATAAAACGATTATTCTTGTTACACACGATGTTCAGGAAGCTTTTGAATTGGGACACAGAATCTGTTTAATGGATAAAGGGAGAATTATTCAGACTGGAACTTCACAAGAAATATTGTATCGTCCCAAGAATGATTTTGTAAAGGATTTTTTTGCTGAAAACAGACTTTTATTGGAATACAAAGTCGCAAGTTTGAATGATGTCAAATCTTTTATTGATTCAGAAAATATATTCAATAAACTTCATTTTAATGAAGAAACCAGTGTTTGGAACGCCTTACAGAAATTAAGTTCAGACCATAAAAATACAGAGGCTTACGAAATGTTGATTAAGGCATTCAACGACTACCGAAAATTACAAATCGTATGACGCAACAAAGTCTCTGGCAGTTCGTCATAGAACAGCACGAAAAATTATTGACTCAGGTTGTACAGCACTTGGGCTTGACTTTTCTGTCTTTAATTTTAGCAATCATTGTGGGTTTGCCACTAGGAATTTTGATTGCCCGAAAAAGAAAATTATCAAATCCTGTTCTTGGTTTTGCCGGTATTTTACAGACCATTCCAAGTATTGCTCTGTTAGGTTTTATGATTCCTGCATTTGGAATCGGTGCAACTCCGGCAATTGTAGCATTATTGATTTACGCACTGCTTCCAATTATCAGAAATACTTTTACCGGAATTACTGGCGTGAATCCAACAGTGATTGAAGCTGCCAAAGCAATGGGAATGAACCGGAAACAATTGCTTTTCAAGGTTGAACTTCCATTAGCAATGCCTGTGATTATTGCAGGAATCAGAACGGCGGCAGTCATCAATGTTGGTGTGGCGACTTTGGCTTCTTTTGTTGCAGCAGGCGGTTTGGGCGAATTTATTTTTGGTGGAATTTCTTTAAACAATACCAATATGATTTTGGCAGGCGCAATTCCAGCAGCTTTACTGGCGATTTTACTCGACCAAATAATTGCTGTTTTGCAGAAATCTGGCTATCAGTTTTTAAAGAAATTAAAATACATCGTTCCTGCAGTTTTACTGGTATTTGTAGTTGTTTACTTATTGAATTCCGTTTCAGATAATAAGTTAAAAGCAGGATTTACGCCCGAATTTATGGGAAGACAGGACGGCGATTTGGGTTTGCGTTCTGTTTATGGATTAAATGTCAATCCGAAAGTCGTGAATGATGCCGTGATGTACAAAGCCGCTTACGAAAATGAGTTGGATTTAATCAGTGGATATTCTACAGACGGCAGAATAAAAGCGTTTGATTTGTATGTTTTGGAGGATGATAAAAAGATTTTTCCACCCTATTTTGCGGCACCAATTATCAAGACGAAAACATTGGAGAAATTTCCTAAACTGGAAGAAACTCTGAACTTACTTGCCGGAAAATTCAACGATTCGATAATGACAGATTTGAATTACCGTTCAGATTATCTCAACCAAACGCCGGAAAAAATTGCGAAAGATTTTTTAATTAAAAATCAGTTATATAAAGTTCCAAAAAAGGGAAGTGGTGCAACAATCCGTATTGGCTCAAAGATTTTCGGCGAGCAGTACATCCTCACGGAAATGTATAAAATGCTGATTGAAGGTTATACCCATTATAAAGTGGAAACAAAAACCGGACTGGGCGGAACGAAAATATGCTTTGATGCACTGATGAACGACGCCATCGATTTTTACCCTGAATATACCGGAACCGGACTTTTAGTTTTATTAAAACCATCACCAAAATCCATCCAAAACGTTTCGCAAAGTGCCGATAAAACGTATAAATTTGTAGATTCAGAATTCAGAAAGCAATATGGAATTCAGTGGCTGCAACCGCTTGGCTTTAATAATTCTTATGCTTTGATGATGCGTAAAAAACAGGCAGATGAGTTGAAGATAAAAAGCATTTCTGACCTCAAAAAGTATCTGGATTCAAAATAGAAAAGGATGGCAAATAAATATAATTTTGATGAAATCATCGACAGACGCGGAACCGATTCTGTAAAGTGGGATTTGGCTAAAGATGCTGAGGTTTTGCCAATGTGGGTAGCAGATATGGATTTCAAAACGGCGCCGGAAATTACCGAAGCCATTGTTAAAAAAGTCTCTCAAGGTCTTTTCGGATACGGCAATATTCCAGATGATTTCTTTTCTTCCATTATCGACTGGTGGGCAGATATTCATCAATTTAAAATCGAAAAAAACAGTATTATTGTAGGTCCTGGAATGATTCCGACACTTTCTGCTATTGTCAGAACTTTTGTTAAGTCTGGTGAAAACATCATTATTCAACCGCCGGTTTATAACCATTTTTATAATATCGTGGAGAACTGTAATGTTGGTTTGTTGGAGAATAATTTGATTAATGAAAATGAAAATTATCAGATTGATTTTGAGGATTTTGAACATAAAGCTTCACATCCACAAACCAAACTTTTCTTGCTCTGCAATCCTCATAATCCTGTTGGGAAAGTCTGGAAAAGAAGTGAACTTGAAAAAATTGCGGAAATCTGCTCGAAACATCAAGTATTGGTTGTTTCAGACGAGATTCACGCTGATTTGGTTTTTGAAGGTCATCAGCATATACCTTTCGGAACGGTTACTGAAAATTACGAAATGGAATCGGTGACATGTGGTTCACCTTGCAAAACTTTTAATCTTGCAGGTTTGCCAATCTCATATATTGTTTCTAAAAATGAAAAAATATTGAGTGAAATTCAAAAAACATTTGATATTCAAGAAACTAGTTATCCGAATCCAATCGCTGCCACAGCATTGATTGCTGCTTATCAAAATGGAAAAGAATGGATGAAGGAATTGAAAATTTACCTTTATGAAAACTATTATTATCTTTTAGAATTCATCACTCAAAATCTTCCTGAAATCAAAGTAATTCCATTGGAGGCCACTTATCTTGTATGGCTGGATTGCCATTTATTAAATTACACTTCGGAAGAATTGTCAAAAATCTTACTGGAGCAAGAGAAGCTTTGGGTCAATCCGGGAGCGATGTATGGAAATGCAGGTGAAGGTTTTTTGAGGATTAATATTGGCTGTCCGCGAGAACATTTGGTTGAAGGATTACGAAGGCTTAAAAATGGATTGTTGAAAGTTAAAAATGCGCAATAACTCCTTTGATATTTTTGATTATAAAAGATCAATATTTCTTTCAACCGACGATTGGAGATTCATACGTTGTCTTAAATCTGCATTTTGACTGTTTTTTTTACTTTGTTTTCAGTAAGTTTATATGATTTATAATATCAAAAATCAGAAACATAAAAAGATAAATTTATGAATATTGACCTTAAAAATAAAAACGCATTGGTAGGTGCTTCCACCAAAGGAATAGGAGCTAGCATCGCGATCGAATTGGCAAAATGTGGAGCTAACGTGACATTGATGTCCAGAAATGAAGAAAAACTTAAAAATTCTGTAAACGCACTTCCTGTTATTAATGAAAATCAAAAACACCAATATTTAGTTGCTGATTTTTCTGACTTTGAAAGTTTTAAGACGATAATTGCAAATTATTTTGAAGAAAATAAAATCGATATTCTTGTCAACAATACCAATGGTCCAGAGCCGGGAATGGCAGTTGATAAAGGAGTAGGTGATTTCCAAAAGGCTTTTGATCTGTTGTTTAAAACCGTTTGCGAGACCACTGCTTTGGCATTGCCTCATATGATAGAGCAGAAAAGCGGGCGTATTATCAATGTTTCCTCCTTGTCGGTCAAAGAACCAATTGGTAATCTGGTATTGTCAAACTCGATTCGTTCTGCAGTTGCAGCGTGGTCGAAGTCTTTGTCCAATGAAGTGGCGCAACACAACGTGACTATCAATAATATTTTGACCGGCTATTTTGATACCGAAAGAATCCAGAAATTAATAAAAGTTGAGTCAGAAAATAGCGATCAATCAATTGAAGAAATCAAAGAGTCCAGAGAAAACAAAATTCCGATGAAACGCCTTGGGAAAACTGAAGAATATGGTCATCTCGTAGCGTTTTTAGCATCGGATTATGCGTCATACATTACTGGAACAAGCATTCCTTTAGATGGTGGCTTAGGGAATGTTTATTAATTATTAAACTTCTCATCAATCAATGGGGAGATTATCAATTTAAATTCCTGTAATCATTCGGCGTATAGCCAACCCTTCGCCGTGTACATCAAATAAATAATTAAATTTTAAAGACAAAAAGTCATTACTCTATTATCGAGTGATGAGGAATATTTGAAAGAATAAACAATTTGTTTGAATGATTCTGATTTGTGAAAAAAGTTCGTAAAAAGATGTCACTCGGTTAAAGTAGTCCTATTTTGGTTTATAGTAACAAGTACGAGCAAATCTTCAAACACTTTTTAGAGCTGATTTAGTTCCATTGAGCCTAATCAAACACCAATTATAAATTTGTTTTTTATCAGATAATTTTCTTGTAAATGAAACTTCTTGCAATTTAATTTAAGGTATTAAAAATAATATAAGTTGAGGTTGTTACTCTTTAGTTTCCTACGATAGTCATTGACGTTTAAGCAAAAATTTTATGAATAGTGTAATATAATGTTTGGTGTCGCTAAGTGCTTTTTCTCATAAAGTTAAAAGAAAAACGATTTACTTATATTTGCCCGCAAAGCAAATTCAAATGTTCAACAAAGCAATCATTATATTTTTCCTTGGCTTTTTTACGGTTTTTTGTTCGGCCCAACAGATTCGGCCTTCAAAATCATCTGAAATTTACCGCGACCTCAAAACGCTCAAAAATATTCCTAAAGTTTTATATCTTGCCGCTCATCCCGATGACGAAAATACAGGATTACTCTCTTGGTTAATCAACGATCAAAATGTAGAAACTGGCTATCTGTCTTTAACGAGAGGTGATGGCGGACAGAATTTATTGGGAACTGAGCAAGGTGCTGCATTGGG
>RCUH01000540.1_pt1 | contig 37380 bp, 31 predicted proteins | sample 2166191 | NCBI WGS metagenome assembly RCUH01 (sample SAMN09932848, study PRJNA488358) | compost metagenome | feature: garden; material: soil; isolation source: compost soil in an enriched community after 214 h of incubation | place: Germany: Experimental Botanical Garden Goettingen | collected... | reverse complement strand
TGCAGTTGCGTGCAGAGCCGGTCGCGGTGCACCTTGGCCAGGATGGACGCGGCCGAGATCGCCTTGACCCGCGCGTCGCCCTTGACGATGGCCTCGGCCAGCACGTCGAGCCGGGGCAGCCGGTTGCCGTCCACCAGCACCTTGACCGGCTTGAGCCGCAGGCCTTCGACCGCGCGACGCATCGCGAGCATGGTGGCCTGCAGGATGTTGAGGCTGTCGATCTCCTCGACCGAGGCCTGGGCGATCGAGCAGCACAGCGCCTTGGCCAGGATCTGGTCGTGCAGGCGTTCGCGCTGCAGCGCCGTGAGCGTCTTGGAGTCGGCCAGGCCGCGGATCGGGCGCAGGTCGTCGAGGATCACGGCCGCGGCCACCACGGGACCGGCCAGCGGCCCGCGCCCTGCTTCATCGACGCCCGCCATCAGGCCGGGCGCGTCCCACACCAGCGGGGCCTGCTCAGCCTTCAAGAACTTTCTGGATCGCATCGGCGCACAGTGTGGGCGTGTCGCGCTGCAATTGCACATGCAGCGCTGAAAATCTTTGTTGCAGCGCCTGCGTCTTCGCGGGCGCGTCGAGCCATTCGAGCGTGGCGTTGGCCAGGGCCTCGGGCGAGGCGGCTTCCTGCAGCAGTTCGGGCACCACGAACTCGCGGCACAGGATGTTCGGCAGCCCGACCCAGGGCTGCAGCTGCTTGCGCTGCATGAGGCGCCACGAGAGCCCGTTCATGTTGTAGGCGATGACCATCGGCCGCTTGAACAGCGCCGCCTCGAGCGTGGCCGTGCCGCTGGCGATCAGCGTGACGTCGCAGGCGGCGAGCGCGGCATGCGACTGGCCGTCGAGCAGCTTCACCCGCCCTGCCATGCCGGCGGCCTGCAGCAGGCTTTCGACCTCGGCGCGCAACCCCGGCAGGATCGGCGCGATGAACTGCAGCTTCGGCTTGGCCTTCTGCATCAGCGCCGCGGCCGCGAAGAAGCGGGCCGCGAGGTAGCGGATCTCGGAGCGGCGGCTGCCAGGCAGCAACGCGACGACCTGCGCCTCGGGGTCCAGCCCCAGTGCGGCGCGGGCGGCGGCGCGGTCGGGCGTCATCGGGATCACGTTGGCAATCGGATGGCCCACATAGCTCGCGGCCACGCCCTGCTTTTCGAGCAGTTCGGGCTCGAACGGGAAGATGCACAGCACGTGGTCGGCGGCGGCGCGGATCTTGTCGATGCGGTCGGCGCGCCAGGCCCAGATCGAGGGGCAGACGAAGTGGACGGTCTTGATGCCCTCGCTGCGCAGGCCGGCTTCGAGGTCGAGATTGAAATCGGGCGCATCGACACCGATGAACAGCTCGGGGCGCTCGCGCAGCAGCCGGGCCTTGAGCTGGCGGCGGATGCCGGCGATCTCGGCGTAGTGCCGAAGCACCTCGATGTAGCCGCGCACGGCCAGCTTTTCCTGCGGCCACCAGCTCTGGAAGCCGTGGGCCAGCATGCGCGGACCGCCGATGCCGACGGTCTGCAAGGCCGGCCAGCGGGCTTCGAGGCCGTCGAGCAGCAAACCCGCGAGCAGGTCGCCGGACGCTTCGCCCGCGACCAGCGCGAAGCGGCGCTGTTCGTTCGTGCTCATCGCGCCCATGTCAGCGCGCGATGCCGCGCGTTGAATGAGCGAGGAAGGCCTCCATCAGCGCGACATCGCCGGCGGCCTCGGGCATTTCCGCTGCGAGCTCGGCGATGGCGGCGCGCGCCTCTTCGAGCGTCTTGCCCTGGCGGTACAGCAGGCGGTGCATCTGCTTGACCGCCGCGAGCCGCTGCGCCGAGAAATCGCGCCGGCGCAGACCCACGATGTTGAAGCCGCGAACCGCCAGCGGATTGCCGTCGACCAGCATGAACGGCGGCACGTCCTGCGAGATCGCGCTCGCGAAACCGACCATGGCGTGCGCACCGACCGAGACGAACTGATGGATGCCGGTCAGGCCGCCGATCGTGACCCAGTCGGCCAGATGCACGTGCCCGGCCAGCGTGGTGTTGTTGGACAGCGTCGTGTGGTTGTCGACCCGGCAGTCGTGCGCGATGTGCGTGTACGCCATGATCCAGTTGTCGTTGCCGACACGCGTGATGCCCCCTGCCCCGGGCACGCCGAGGTTGAAGGTGCAGAACTCGCGGATCACGTTGCGGTCGCCGATGGTGAGCTCGGTGGGCTCACCCGCGTATTTCTTGTCCTGGGGGATCGCGCCGAGCGACGAGAACTGGAAGATCCGGTTGTCGCGCCCGATGGTCGTGCGCCCTTCGATCACGCAATGCGCGCCGATGGTGGTGCCCGCGCCGATCCGCACGTGCGGGCCGATCACGGTGTAGGGACCGACCGACACCGAGGCGTCGAGCTGGGCCTTCGGGTCGACGATCGCGGTCGAATGAACCTGGGTCATGCCTTGCAAGAGACGATGCGCCGGATCAGCTGTTGATCTGGCGCATGGCGCACATCAGCGAGGCTTCGCACGCCAGTTCGCTGCCCACGAGCGCACGGCCCTTGAACTTCGAGATGCCGGCCTTCATGCGCTCGATCTCGACTTCCAGCGTGAGCTGGTCGCCAGGCTCCACGGGGCGCTTGAAGCGCGCGCCGTCGATGGCTGCAAAGTAGTAGACCGTGTTGTCGTCGGGCACGATGTCCAGCGAGCGGAACGACAGCAGCGCCGCGGCCTGCGCCATGGCTTCGAGCATCAGCACGCCCGGCATCACCGGACGGTGCGGGAAGTGGCCGTTGAAGAAGGGCTCGTTCATCGTCACGTTCTTGAGCGCCGTGATGCGCTTGCCCTTTTCCATGCTCAACACCCGGTCCACCAGGAGAAACGGGTAGCGATGCGGCAGCAACTTGAGAATTTGGTGGATATCGAGCGTCGTGTCCGTCATGGTGTTCTGTTCCTGCATCGTCGTCATTGTTTCGAGGGGGCTTTTTCCAGCGCCTTCAGTCGTTCGCGCAGGCTGTGCAACTGCTTGAGTGTTGCCGCATTCTTTTCCCAGTTCGCATTGTCATCGATCGGAAACATGCCGGTGTACTGGCCGGCCTTGCGGATGGAGCGTGTCACCACGGTCGCCGCCGACACGTGCACGCCGTCGGCCACCGTGAGGTGACCCAGCACGATGGCGCCGCCGCCGAAGGTGCAGCGGGCACCGATGGTGGCGCTGCCGGCCACGCCGACGCAGCCCGCCATGGCGGTGTGCTTGCCGACGCGCACGTTGTGGCCGATCTGGATCAGGTTGTCGAGCTTCACGCCGTCTTCGATCACGGTGTCGTCGAGCGCGCCGCGGTCGATGCAGGTGTTGGCACCGATCTCGACGTCGTTGCCGATGCGCACCGCGCCCAGCTGCTCGATCTTGACCCAGGCGCCCTGGTGCGGCGCGAGGCCGAAGCCGTCGGCCCCGATCACCACGCCGGGGTGCAGCAGGCAGCGCTCGCCGATGGTGCAGTCTTCGCTGACCGTGACGCGCGACTTCAGCACGGTGCCCGCGCCGATGCGCGCGCCCCGCTCCACCACGCACAGCGCGCCGATGCGCGCGGTGGCGTCGACATGGGCTTCGGGATGGATCACGGCGGAGGGATGGATGCGATCGGCTTCCGGGCGCGCATGGTGCGCTTTCCACAGCTGCGTCAGGCGCGCAAAGTAGTAGTACGGGTCGGGCGTGACGATGTAGGCGCCACGCGCCGCGGCAGCCTCGCGCATGGCGGGCGACACGATGACACAGGCCGCCTTGGAGGCGGCCAGTTCCTGCTGGTATTTGGGATGGCTCAGGAAGCTGAGCGCATCGGGCTGTGCATTCTGAAGCGGCGCGAGCCGCTCGATGGACAGCGTGGCATCTCCATGAAGCTCGCCCCCGAGGGCGTCAACGATGGCTCCGAGCTGCAGCGACACGCCGGTTCGCGGCGTTACTTGCCGGCCGCAGGCGCAGAGGAGCCGACCGACGCGTTGAGCGCCTTGATCACCTTGTCGGTGATGTCGTGCTTCGGGTTGATGTAGATCGCTTCCTGGAGGATGGCGTCGTACTTTTCAGCTTCGGCGACCTGCTTGACCACGCGGTTGGCGCGCTCGTAGACCTGCTGGAGCTCTTCGTTCTTGCGCGCGTTCAGGTCTTCCTGGAACTCGCGGCGCTTGCGCTGGAAGTCGCGGTCCTGGTCGACCAGCGAACGCTGGCGCGAGACGCGCTGGCTTTCCGACAGGGTCGGTGCCTCGCGCTCGAACTTCTCCGAGGCCGTCTTCAGCGCATCGCCCTGCACGGTCAGGTCCTTTTCGCGCTTGAGGAATTCAGCCTCGAGCTTGGCTTGCGCGGTCTTGGCCGGCTGCGCTTCGCGCAGCACACGGTCGGGGTTCACGAAACCGATGCGAAAGCTTTCCTGGGCCTGCGCGGGCGCAGCCATGAGGGCAAAAGCGGGAATCAGGAACGCGCCGGCGGCGGCGCGAATCAAATGCTTCATTTAGAAAGACGTTCCGATCTGGAATTGGAGGCGCTGAATTCTATCCTTCGGGATCACGACGAACCCGGTGCTCGGATCCGTCACTTCCTTCTGGGACTTGACGGGGAAGGCGTAGGCCAGGCGCAGCGGGCCCAGCGGCGAGATCCAGCTGATGCCCAGGCCGACCGAGGCGCGCAGCTTCTTCTGGGCCTTCCATTGCTCGTCCGTCACGTTGGGTGCACGGGAGCCGAACACGTTGCCGACGTCGAAGAAGCCGTACAGGCGCAGCGTGCGGTCGTTGCCGGCGCCGGGGAACGGCGTGCTCAGCTCGGCGTTGAAGATGGCCTTCTTGGTACCGCCCAGTGCCGCGCCTTCGGTCTGGCCGAGCAGCGGCTGGTCGCGCGGGCCCAGCGAGTTCTGCTCGAAACCGCGGATCGAACCCAGGCCACCGGCGTAGAAGTTCTTGAAGATCGGGTAGACCTTGCCACCGAAGGCCTTGGCATAACCCACTTCGCCGTTGATGGCGAAGGTGTACTGCTTGTTGATCGCGAAGAACTGCTGGTACTGGTAGCTGGTCTTCAGGTACTTCATGTCGCCGCCCACGCCCAACTCGAGGTTGGCGCGCTGCAGGCGGCCGGTGGTCGGGACCAGCGCGCTGTCGCGGCTGTCGCGGCCCCAGCCCACGGTCAGCGGGATGCCCCAGACGCTCTTCTGGTCGCAGCTGGTGACGAACCAGCCGGTCGCGTCCTTGCCGCAGTGGAAGTAGTTCAGGTACGACTGCGGCGTGGTGAGGCCGGCGAGCGCCGAGCGGTTCGGGTCGAACGCGTAGCGCTCCAGGCCGACGCCGAAGAAGACGGTGTCGAGTTCGCTGAACGGCACGCCGAAACGGATCGAGGCGCCCTGGTTCACCAGCTTGTAGTCGCCGTCTTCGTTCGTGGAGTACGGACGCGTCGTCGTGTGGTACACGCTGATCGTGCGCGAGATGCCGTCCTTCGTGAAGTACGGGTCGGTGGTGGTCAGCGACAGCGTGCGGTTGTACTTGCTGGTGTTGACCTGCACGCCCAGGAAGTTGCCCGAGCCGAACACGTTTTCCTGCGAGATGCCGAAGGTCAGCGCGACCTTTTCCGCGCTCGAGTAGCCGGCGCCCAGCTGCAGCGTGCCGGTGGGCTTTTCGGCCACGTTGACGGTCAGGTCGACCTGGTCGGGCGAGCCGGGCACTTCCTGGGTCTCGACGTTCACTTCGGTGAAGAAGCCCAGGCGGTCCACGCGGTCGCGCGAGACCTTGATCTTGTCGCCGTCGTACCACGAGGCTTCGAACTGGCGGAACTCGCGGCGGATCACTTCGTCGCGCGTCTTGTTGTTGCCGCCGACCGACACGCGGCGCACGTACACGCGGCGCGAGGGCTCGGCCTGCAGCGTGAGCGTGACGCGGTTGTTCACGCGGTCGATGTCCGGACGCGCCTGCACGCGGGCGAAGGCGTAGCCGAAGGTGCCGAAGTAGTCGCTGAAGGCCTTGGTGGTCTCGGTGACCTGCTCGCCGTTGTAGGGCTCGCCGGGCTTGATCGTGATGAGCGACTTGAACTCGTCGTCGCGGCCCAGGTAGTTGCCGTCGAGCTTGATGCCCGCCACCACGAACTTCTCGCCTTCGGTGATGTTCACCGTGACGCTCAGGTCCTTGCGGTCCGGCGAAATGGCGACCTGGGTCGAATCGATGCGGAACTCGAGGTAGCCGCGGGTGATGTAGTAGCTCTTCAGCGTCTCGAGGTCGGCGTTGAGCTTGGCGCGCGAGTACTGGTTCGACTTGGTGTACCAGCTCATGAAGCCGCCGCTGTCCTGGTCGAACAGGCTCAGCAGCGTCGATTCGCTGAAGGCCTTGTTGCCGACCACGTGCACTTCGCGGATGCGGGCGGATTCGCCTTCGGTCACGGTGAACGTCAGGTTCACGCGGTTGCGCTCGATGGGCGTGACGGTGGTCACGACGTTCGCGTTGTACAGGCTGCGGCTCACGTACTGGCGCTTGAGCTCCTGCTCCGCGCGGTCGGCCAGGGCCTTGTCGTACGGGCGGCCGTCGGCCAGCCCGATTTCACGCAGCGCCTTCTGCAGCGCCGCCTTGTCGAATTCCTTGGCGCCGACGAAGTCGACGTCGGCAATGGTGGGCCGCTCTTCGACGATCACCACCAGCACGTTGCCGTTGACGTCGATGCGCACGTCCTTGAACAACCCCAGGTCGAACAGCGCGCGGATCGCGGCCGAGCCGCGTTCGTCGCTGTAGGTGTCGCCCACACGCAGGGGCAGCGACCCGAAGATCGTGCCGGCCTCGACGCGTTGCAAGCCTTCGACGCGGATATCGCGCACCGTGAAAGGCTCGACGGCCCAAGCGGCCGTGGCCGCCAGCGTGCTGGCCACCACCGCGGCAACGCTACGCAGGCGAAAGCGACTGAAGTTTGTGTTCATCTGTGAATTGGGCCGGCACGGAAAGGGCCGGCAGAAAGTTAACCAAAGAGCCGCGTGACGTCGTTGAAGAGTGCGACCGACATCATCACCAGCAGCAAGGCGACACCGCCACGCTGCAGCCGTTCCATCCAGGCGTCGGAGACGCTTTTCCCGGTCAGGCCCTCCCAAAGATAATACATCAGGTGCCCCCCATCGAGGACCGGCAGCGGCATCAGGTTGAGCACCCCGAGGCTCACGCTGATGAGCGCGAGAAAGACCAGGTACTGCGTCAGACCGAGGCTGGCGGACTTGCCGGCGTAATCAGCAATTGTTAAGGGACCGCTCAGGTTCTTGATCGAGGCCTCGCCGATCAGCATCTTGCCCATCATGCGAACCGTGAGCGCGGACACCTCCCAGGTGCGCACCACGCCACGCCAGACGCCGTCGATGACGCCCTGGCGCACCGTGACCATCTCGGGCGGCGCGCCGACGTAGGCGCCGATGCGCGCGACCTTGGTGGCGCCCTCTTCGCGCACTTCCGGCTTGACTTCGAGCGAGAGCGGCTGGCCGCCGCGCTGGAGCTGCCAGGTCTGCGTGCGCGCCTGCCCGGTGGCATCGACCGAGGCCCGGATGACTTCGCGCAGCTGCTGCCCGTCGAGGATGGGGGTGTCGCCGATGGTAAGAACGAGGTCGCCATTGCGCAGGCCCGAACGCTCCGCCGCGCTGCCCGCCATGACCTCGCCGATCTCGGGACGGGTCAGCGGAGCGACCACGCCGATCTTGCGGAACATCTGCGGATCGGCGTCCTTGGCCTCCATGCGGCTCAGCGGCAGGACCAGCTGGCGGCCGGGGCGACCGCCCTCGCCTGCCACTTCGAGCGTGAGGTCGCGGCCGTCGAGCGCGCCGCGCGTCATGCGCCAGCGCAGGTCTTCGAAAGACTGGACCGGCGACAGGTCGCCGTCGAACCCGGCCTGGGTGATGTGTTCGCCGCCGCGCAGGCCGGCCGCCTCGGCCAGCGACGCCGCCACCGGCCGGGCCAGCTTGGCCACGGGCTCGTCGACGCCGATCCAATTGACCGCCGTGTACAGAACGACCGCCAGCAGCAGGTTGGCGATCGGGCCGGCGGCCACGATGGCCGCGCGCGAGCGCAGCGGCTGGGTGTTGAAGGCGCGGTGCCGCTCCTCGGGCGCCACGGGGCCTTCGCGCTCGTCGAGCATCTTGACGTAGCCGCCGAAGGGAAAGGCGCCGATCACGAACTCGGTCTGCTGCCCCGGATGCTGCCGCTTGGGCTGCCAGCGCAGGAGGGCCTTGCCGAAGCCGACCGAGAAGCGCTCCACCTTGACGCCGCAGGCCACGGCCACGCGGTAGTGGCCGTATTCGTGGACCGCGATGAGGACGCCGAGAGCGACCACAAAAGCTATGACGGTGAGCATCGGGGTCCTCTGCGCTGTAGGGAATCAGGCCGCGAAACGTGCCGCGGCGGCATTGGCCGCCTCGCGGGCGCTGGCGTCGAGCGCCAGCAGGTCGGCCAGCGATGCCGGCTTGGAGGGCATGACCGCCTCCAAAGTTTCCAGGTTGACCGCATGAATGCGATCGAAACGCAGGCGCCGGTCGAGAAAGGCGGCCACCGCCACCTCGTTGGCCGCGTTCAGCACCGCCGTGGTGCCGGAAGCAGCGCGCAAGGCCTGCCACGCCAGGCCCAGGCCGGGGAACAGCGCAGGATCGGGCGCGTCGAAGGTCAGCGAGCCCATCTGGCGGAAATCGAGCCGTGCCGCCCCGCTCTCGACGCGCTCCGGCCAGGCCAGCCCGACCGCGATCGGCACCCGCATGTCGGGCGTGCCGAGTTGGGCGATGACCGAGGCATCGGTGAACTGCACCATCGAATGGACCACGCTCTGCGGGTGGATGACGACCTCGATCTGCTCCGGCGACACGCCGAACAGGTGGCGCGCCTCGATCACCTCGAGCGCCTTGTTCATCATCGTGGCCGAGTCGACCGAGATCTTGCGGCCCATGACCCAGTTCGGGTGCGCACAGGCCTGCTCGGGCGTCACGGCGCCCAGCGTGTCGGGTGCCCGGGTGCGGAACGGGCCGCCCGAGGCGGTCAGGATGATCTTGTCGATGCGCCGCGCCCAGGTGGACGGGTCTTCGGGCAGCGACTGGAAGATGGCCGAATGTTCGCTGTCGATGGGCAGCAGCGTGGCGCCGCCCTCCTGCACCGTGCGCATGAACAGCTCGCCGCCGACGACCAGGGCTTCCTTGTTGGCCAGCAGCAGGCGCTTGCCGGCGCGCGCGGCGGCCAGGCATGGCGCCAGGCCGGCGGCACCGACGATGGCGGCCATCACGGCGTCGACTTCGTCGTCCGACGCTATTCTTTCGAGAGCATCGTCGCCCATCAGGACGCGGGTCGGCAGGTTGTTCTGCTTGAGCTTTTCGGCCAGCAGCGCGGCATGCGGCGCGCTCGCCATGACGGCGAAGCGCGGCGAGAAGCGCGCGCATTGGGCCAGCAGCTCGTCGACCTTGGTGGCCGCCGAGAGCGCAAACACCTCGAAGCGTTCGGGGTGGCGGGCAATGACGTCGAGCGTGCTGACACCGACCGAACCGGTCGAGCCAAGCACCGTGACACGTTGTTTGGGAGTGTTCACAGGAAAGCCAGCATCATGGCAATGGGAAGTGCCGGCAAGAGGGCATCCACGCGGTCGAGCACGCCGCCGTGGCCGGGCAGCAGCCGGCTGCTGTCCTTGGCGCCGGCGCTGCGCTTGATCAGCGATTCGACGAGGTCGCCGACGACGCTCATCGCCGCCAGGAACACCGCCCCGATCAGCAGCAGCCACCAGCCGCGCTCATGCAGGCGGGTGTAGAGGCTGGGCACCGTGGCGCCCAGGCTCTTGTCGGCCCAGACCCAGGCGAACGCCAGCACGATGACGCCGGCCATGCCGCCCCAGACACCTTCCCAGCTCTTGCCGGGACTGATGGCGGGCGCCAGCTTGGCGCGCGTGAACTTCAGGCCGAAGGCGCGGCCGGCGAAATAGGCGAACACGTCCGCCACCCAGACCAGCACCAGGATCGACAGCAGGAAGTTGATGCCGACCATGCGCGCCTGCACCGCCGCGAGCCATGCGACCCACAGCGCCAGCAGGCCGCCCACCAGCCGCAGCCCGCGCGGAATGCGCGGCCAGCCGGGCACCGCGACGCGCAGCAGCGCCGCGCCGCCGAGCACCCAGGCCGCACTGGCCAGGGACCACATGAGAAACAGGCGCTGCTCCAGCAGCCCCAGCCACCACGACAGCCCGCACAGCGCCACCATCTCGGCGCCCAGGAACAGCGACATGCCCTGCCCGTAGCCGTTCAGGCGGCCCCACTCCCACGCGGCGGCGCCGATCAGCACCAGCATCACGCAGGCGAAGGGAATGTGGTTTCGGTAGAACAGCGCCGGCAGCAGGATCGCGAGCAGCACGATCGCCGTGAGGATGCGTTGTTTGAGCATGCGGAAGGTGGTGTCGGGCCGTTGTCAGGCCGCGGAAGCCGAGACCTGCGCCGAGGTCTGGCCGAAGCGACGCTCGCGGCCCTGGAACGCGGCAATGGCCTCGTCCAGCGCAGCCTCGTCGAACTCGGGCCACAGCTTGTCGCTGAAGAACAGCTCGGCGTAGGCACTCTGCCAAAGCAGGAAATTCGACAGCCGCTGCTCGCCACCCGTGCGGATGAACAGGTCGGGGTCGGGCACGTGGGCCAGCGCCATGGCGCGATCGAGGTTCATCTCGGTCATGGGCAGGCCCTGCTCGGCGAGCTTGGCCGCGGCGCGCGCGATGTCCCAGCGCCCGCCGTAGTTGAAGCAGATGTTGAGAATCAGACGCGAGTTGTGGGCCGTGGTCTGCTCGGCCGACACCAGGCCGGCCACCATCTTGTCGGACAGGCCGGCGCGTTCGCCCACGAAATGCAGCCGCACGCCATCGGCGTTGAGCCGCGGCACTTCGCGTGCGAGTGCCCCGACCATCAGCTGCATCAGGCCGGAGACTTCTTCAGGGGGACGGTTCCAGTTCTCCGAGGAGAACGCGAACACGGTGAGCACGCCCACGCCACGGTCGGCGCAGGCCTTGACGCAGCGCCGCAGCGACTCCACGCCCTGCTTGTGCCCCGCCACGCGAGGCAGGAAGCGCTTGGTGGCCCACCGGCCGTTGCCATCCATGACGATGGCAACGTGGTGCGGAGGGGGCGTCGTCTGCGGCGAGGAGGCCATGCGGAGCCTCAAACGGCCATGATCTCCGCTTCTTTCGCGGCGACCAGACGGTCGATTTCCGCGATGTGCTTGTCGGTGACCTTCTGGATGTCGCCTTCGGCGCGCTTCTGGTCGTCTTCCGAGGCCAGCTTGTCCTTCACGAGCTTCTTGACGGCTTCGTTCGCATCGCGGCGCAGGTTGCGCGTCGCGATCTTGGCGCTTTCGCCTTCGTTGCGGACCAGCTTGGTCATTTCCTTGCGGCGCTCTTCGCTCATGGCGGGCAGCGGCACGCGGATCAGGTCGCCCATCGACGCCGGGTTCAGGCCCAGGTCGCTTTCGCGGATGGCCTTCTCGATCTTGGCGCCCATGCCCTTTTCCCAGGGCTGGACGCTGATGGTGCGCGAGTCGAGCACCGACACGTTCGCCACCTGGCTCAGCGGCACCTGCGAGCCGTAGTACTCGACGTGGATCGAGTCGAGCAGCGCCGAGTTGGCGCGGCCCGTGCGGATCTTGGTGAGGTTGTTCTGGAAGGCGGCGAGCGACTGGTTCATCTTCGCGTCGGTCGCACTGCGAATGTCTGCAATGGTCATCTCAATTACTCCTAGGCATGCACCAGCGTGCCCTCGTCCTCGCCCATCACGACGCGCTTGAGGGCGCCGTTCTTGAAGATCGAGAACACCTTGATCGGCAGCTTCTGGTCGCGGCACAGCGCGAAGGCCGTGGCGTCCATGATGCCGAGATTCTGCGCAATCGCCTCGTCGAAGGTGAGCGAGGCGTAGCGCGTGGCTTCGGGGTGGGTCTTGGGATCGGCGGTGTAGACGCCGTCCACCTTGGTCGCCTTGAGCACCAGCTCGGCGCCGATCTCGGCACCGCGCAGCGCGGCGGCCGTGTCGGTCGTGAAGAAGGGGTTGCCGGTACCGGCTGCGAACACCACGACCTTGCCCTCTTCGAGGTACTGCAGGGCCTTGGGGCGCACATAGGGCTCGACCACCTGCTCGATGGCGATGGCGGACATCACGCGGGCCACGAGGCCCTGCTTGTTCATCGCGTCGGCCAGGGCCAGCGAGTTCATGACGGTGGCCAGCATGCCCATGTAGTCGGCCGTGGCGCGGTCCATGCCGACGGAGCCTCCCGCGACACCGCGGAAGATGTTGCCGCCGCCGATCACGACCGCCACCTGGACGCCCATGTTCACGACCTCGGCCACTTCTTCGACCATGCGCACGATGGTGGCGCGGTTGATGCCGAAGGCGTCATCGCCCATCAGTGCCTCACCCGACAGCTTCAACAAGATTCGCTTGTGGGCTGGGCGGGCATCAGACATGGGCATTTTCCTTAGAGGGTTGGCGGGGGCGAGTGTAAAACGTGGCGGTGAAAAAGCGGCGGCACGCTGTCGCGCACCGCCGCTTGGAGGCCTGCCGGATCAGGCGGCAGCCTTGGCAGCAGCGACCTGGGCAGCGACTTCGGCAGCGAAGTCGTCGACCTTCTTCTCGATGCCTTCGCCGACCACGTACAGGGTGAAGCCCTTGATCGTGGTGTTGGCGGCCTTGAGCATCTGCTCGACGGTCTGCTTGTCGTTCTTCACGAACGGCTGGTTGTGCAGCGAGACTTCCTTGAGGTACTTCTGCACGCCGCCTTCGATGCGCTTGGCAACGATGTCGGCCGGCTGCGGCTTCTTGCCTTCGGCTTCGGCGACCTTGCGGTCTTCTTCAGCCTTGCCGGCGGCCACAGCGCGTTCTTTTTCGATCAGCTCGGCGGGCACGTCCGATGCCTGGATGGCGACCGGCTTCATGGCGGCGATGTGCATCGCGACGTCCTTGGCCGAGGTGTCGTCACCTTCGAATTCGACCATCACGCCGATGCGCGTGCCGTGCAGGTACGACGCCAGCTTGCCGTTGCCCGTGAAGTGCTTGAAGCGGCGGAAGCTCATGTTCTCGCCGATCTTGCCGATCAGGCCCTTGCGCACGTCTTCGAGCGTGGGGCCGAAGCCGTCCTGCTCGTAAGCCAGCGCGCCCAGTGCGGCGATGTCGGCGGGGTTGTTCTTGGCGACCAGCATCGCGGCAGCGTTGGCCATGGCCAGGAAGCTGTCGTTCTTGGTGACGAAGTCGGTTTCGCAGTTGATTTCGATCATGCCGCCGGCAGCGCCGTCGACGAAAGCCGTGACCACGCCTTCAGCGGTGATGCGGCCCGATGCCTTGCCAGCCTTGTTGCCGAGCTTGATGCGCAGCAGCTCTTCGGCCTTTTCCATGTTGCCGTCGGCCTCCGTCAGGGCCTTCTTGCATTCCATCATGGGCGCATCGGTCTTCGCGCGCAGTTCGCCGACCATGCTTGCGGTGATTGCAGCCATTTGTGTATCTCCGTAAATCCAAAAATCAGGTTAAAAAAAAGGGGCACCAAAGCCCCTTCTTCAGGCTCGCGAACGCGCCTATCAGGCCGAAGCGCCTTCTTCGACTTCGACGAATTCGTCGCCGCTGCCTTCGGCAACGGCCTTGACCACGTCACCGCCGGCGCTGTTGCGGCCTTCGATGATGGCGTCGGCGATGCCACGGGCGTACAGCGTGACGGCCTTCGACGAGTCGTCGTTGCCGGGGATCACGTAGTCGATGCCTTCGGGCGAGTGGTTGGAGTCGACCACGCCGATCAGCGGGATGCCGAGCTTCTTGGCTTCGGCCACGGCGATCTTGTGGAAGCCCACGTCGATCACGAAGATGGCGTCGGGCAGCGCAGCCATGTCCTGGATGCCGCCGATGTCCTTCTCGAGCTTCGCGATTTCGCGCGAGAACGTGAGCTGCTCTTTCTTGCTCAGGCTGTCGAGGCCGGCTTCTTGCTGGGCCTTCATGTCCTTCAGACGCTTGATCGAGGTCTTGACGGTCTTGAAGTTGGTCAGCATGCCGCCGAGCCAGCGGGTGTCGACGAAAGGCACGCCGGCGCGGCGAGCTTCTGCAGCGACGATTTCACGGGCCTGGCGCTTCGTGCCGACCATCAGGATCGTGCCGCGGTTGGCCGTGAGTTGCTTGGCGTACTTCATCGCGTCCTGGAACATCGGGAGCGACTTTTCCAGGTTGATGATGTGAATCTTGTTGCGGTGACCGAAGATGAACGGAGCCATCTTGGGGTTCCAGAAGCGGGTTTGGTGACCGAAGTGGACACCGGCTTCCAGCATTTCGCGCATGGTGGTCGACATTGAATTTACTCCAAAGGTTGGGTCTAAAATCCAGCCCGTTTTGCGCCCCTTCGACGGGGTCGCAACACCTTGATTGGGCCGGTTTGCGGATGTGCTTGACTGGCGGCGACAAAACTGTCGCATAACCAGCGAAACCCAAAGAGTATAGCACGGCGGCCACCCCCTCCTCCCTCGAACCGAGCCGTTCCAAGGTACCCTCGACGCCATGAACGACCTTCACGCCACCCGTCTCACCCTTCTGGCTGGCGGTTCCGATGCGCGCACCGAAATGGAGCGCGCCATCGCCCTCTCCGAATCCCCGGCCTGCGCCCACGTTTTCACCCGCACGATGTTCGACGAGGCCCGCACGGCCGCCGCCGCATCGGCGCCCGAAAGCCGGCTGGCCGGACTTGCCTTCACCAGCAAGGACCTGTTCGACGTCGCCGGCCAGCCGACACCCGCCGGATCGGCCGTGCTCTCGCACGCACCGGCCGCCCCGGCCGATTCGCTCGCCGTGGCCCGACTGCGCGCCGCCGGCGGCGTGCTGACCGGGCGCACCAACATGACGGAGTTCGCCTTTTCCGGCGTCGGCGTCAACCCGCACCACGGAACACCCGCCAACGTGAGCGACACCGCCACGCCGCGCATTCCGGGCGGCTCGTCGTCCGGCGCGGCGATTTCGGTGGCAAGCGGCGCAGCCTTCATCGGCCTGGGCTCCGACACCGGCGGCTCGATCCGCATCCCGGCCGCGCTGAACGGCATCGTCGGCTTCAAGAACACCGCCCGCCTCACGCCTGCCGACGGCGCGCTGCCCCTGTCGACCACGCTCGACACCGTCTGCGCCATGACCCGCTCGGTGCGCGACGCCGTCACCGCGCACGAGATCCTCTCGGCGCGGCAGGTGACGCCCGGCTCGGCGCCGCTGTCGGCCTACCGGCTGGCCGTCGTGAAGAACGTCTTCCTCGACGACCTCGAGCCCGCCGTGGCCACGGCCTTCGAGCGCACCCTCGCGACCCTGCGCGCCACGGGCGCTCATATCCACGAGATCGAACTGCCCGAGCTGGCCGACCTGCAGGCCATCAACGCCACCGGCGGCTTCTCGGCGGCCGAGTCGTACGCCTGGCACCGGCTGCTGCTGGAACGCAGCGGCGCCGGCTACGACCCGCGCGTGGCGCAGCGCATCCTGCGCGGCGCGGGCATGAAGGCGCACGAGTACATCGACCTGGTCCGCGCCCGCCGCGACTGGATCGCCCGTGTCGAGAAGGCGCTGGCACCGTTCGACGCCGTGGTGTCGCCGACCGTGCCGATCACGGCGCCGTCCATCGCCAGCGTGGCACCGGGCGCCGAGCGCGACGACGAATTCTTCCGCGTCAACGCGCTGCTGCTGCGCAACCCGTCGATCATCAACATGCTCGACGGCTGCGCCATTTCGCTGCCCTGCCACGCCGACGGCGAACTGCCGGTCGGCCTGATGCTGTGGCACGGCGCGATGCACGACGACGCCGTGCTCGCGGTGGCGCTCCAGGCCGAACGCACGCTGCAGAAATAACCGCTGTCACCGCCCGCCTCACGGGCGTCAGCCGCTTCTTTTATCTAGAACATTTCAATGAAAATCGCGATCGTGGGCGCCGGCATCGTCGGCGTCACCACCGCCTGGGAACTGGTTTCCGACGGCCATGAAGTGAGCGTGTTCGAACGCCGCGGCGCCGCCGCCGAAGAGGCCAGCTTCGCCAACGCCGGCGTGGTCGCGCCGGGTTATGTCACGCCGTGGGCCGCACCAGGCATGCGCGGCAAGGTGCTGCGCTCGCTGCTGTCTTCGCACGGCGCCATCAAGCTGCGCTGGCCGCTGAGTTCGCGCGACCTCGGCTGGATGTCGCGCTGGCAGAAGGCCTGCAAGCTCGAGACCTACCTGGCCAACCGCGCCCGCATGCAGCGGCTGGCTTTCTACAGCCGCACCCGGCTGCACGCGGTGACGGAAGCGCGGGAGCTGAGCTACGAACGCAGCGATGGCTACCTGGTGCTGCTGCGCTCGAAGCGCGAGAAAAAACTGGTGCAACCCGGGCTGGAGGTGCTGCGTTCGGCCGGCAGCGTGTTCCGCGAAATCGACGCCGACGAGGCCCGCCTGATCGAGCCCGCGCTCAACCCCGACACCCCGCTGGCAGGCGCGATCCACCTGCCGGAAGACGAGGTCGCGAACTGCCGCCAGTTCGCGCTGCTGCTCAAGTGGGAGGCCGAGGCTTTGGGCGCGCAGTTCCATTTCAACTGCGACATCGCGCCGCTGAGCCGCGCCGCGCCCACCTCGCTGACGCTGGCCAGCGGCTCGGACGCGCTGCAGTTCGACGCCATCGTGGTCTGCGCCGGCCTGTCGTCCGCCGCGCTGCTGCGTCCGCTGGGGCTGCGCATTCCGCTGGCGCCGGTCTACGGCCATTCGGTCAGCGCCCCGGTGCGCGAGCCGCTCAACGCGCCGCGCAGCGCGGTGATGGACGAGCGCTACAAGGTCGCGATCTCCCGCCTGGGCCAGCGCGTGCGCGTGGCCGGCAGCGCCGAGATCGGCGGCTCGCCCGACGCCATGAGCCCGGCCGCGATCCAGACGCTCTACAAGGTGCTGCACGACTGGTTCCCGGGCGCTGCCACATTGCAGTCGGGCATCCAGCAATGGAAGGGCGCCCGTCCGATGCTGCCCGACGGCCCGCCGGTGCTGGGCGCCAGCGGCATTCCCGGCGTGTGGCTCAACCTGGGCCACGGCTCGAGCGGCTGGGCGCTGTCGTGCGGCAGCGCGCGCGTGCTCGGCGACCTGATCTCAGGACAAGACCCCGGCATCGACCTCGAAGGCCTGGGGATCGAGCGGCTCAGTCTTTAGGACCCCAGCGGCGCAGTTGCTCGGGGGTGGCCGGTTTTTCCACCGGCAGTTCGGGCCGGGGCGCCCAGCGTTGGGCGATCAACCCCAGGATCGCCGGCGCGATCAGCCCGAAGAACACCAGCACCAGCAGGTCCAGGCCCAGCATTAGCCACTGCGTACCGGACCCTGCCTCGACCGGCACGTCGAGCCACCGGATCACGCCGATGCCATAGCCCACGCCCAGGGCCCAGGCGACGTCGCGCAGCGGCACCCGGCGCAACAGCTCGGCCAGCAGGAACAGCCCCCACACCACGATCAGCAGGCCGACCGCCCAGGCCGCGCCGGCGATCATCGCTGCGGCCGTGCCAACGAACCCGGCCAGGCACGCCAGCAGCAAAACCAGCAACCAGCCGAAGGTCTTGAGCGTCATCGGTCGATGATAGGAGGCGCGGCGTCGGCGGCACAATGGCTCGATGCATCGCATCACGTCCGCCAGCGCCGCCGACCTGTTCGACATCGCCGCCACGCGTCGCATCGAGCAGGCAGCAGCCTCCGCCCTTCCCCCTCATACGCTGATGCAGCGCGCCGGCCTCGCTGCCGCACGGCTCGCGATGGCGCTCGCGCCGCACGCGCGAACGATCTGGATCGCGTGTGGACCGGGGAACAACGGCGGCGACGGCTTCGAAGCCGCGGCGCAACTGCGGCATCGCGGCTTCTTTCCGGTCGTCACCTTCGTGGGCGATGAAGGCCGGCTGCCAGCGGATGCCAAGGCGTCGCTGCAGCGTGCGCGCGATGCGGGCGTCACCTTCGCTTCGAAGCCGCCATCAAGTTTCGAGCTGGCGATGGATGCGCTACTCGGCATCGGATCGACCCGCCCGCCGTCGGGCACGATGGCCGAATGGCTTGCGCGGATGCACGCGAGCGCCTCGCCAGTGCTCAGCATCGACGTGCCCTCGGGCCTCGACGCCGACACCGGCATGCTGGCCTCCAACACAGATCAAGCATCGGCATCGGTCCGCACCACCCTCACCTTCCTCACGCTGAAACCCGGCCTGTTCACGGCGCAAGGCCGCGACGCGGCCGGCACGGTGTGGTTCGACGACCTGGGCTGCAGCCCTTTCATCCAGGAGCGACCGACGGCCCGCCTCGCAGGCGCGCCCGATATCCAGCCGCGCACCCACGCCTCGCACAAGGGCAGCTACGGCGATGTCGCGGTGATCGGCGGCGCCTCGGGCATGGCCGGCGCCGCGCTGCTGGCCGGCTCGGCCGCGCTCCATGCGGGCGCGGGACGCGTGTTCGTCGGATTGCTCGATCCCCGCGCAGCGCCGGTCGACACCTCGCAGCCGGAGCTGATGCTGCGCGACGCCCACGCGCTGGACCTCGCGGGCATGACGGTCGTGTGCGGCTGCGGTGGCGGCGATGCCGTGCGCGAACTGCTGCCGCGCGTGCTGTCGATGGCCGCCGCGCTGGTGCTCGACGCCGACGCGCTCAACGCCATCGCCGCCGATCCGTCACTTCAGGCGCAACTGATCGCGCGAGGCCAAGCCGGCGCTCCCACCGTGCTCACGCCGCACCCGTTGGAAGCCGCGCGCCTGCTCGGCGACACGACGGGTGGCGTGCAAGCCAACCGCCTCGCCGCGGCCCGTGCGCTGGCGTCGCGCTTCGGCGCGGTGACAGCGCTCAAGGGATCTGGAACAGTGATTGCCGACGCGAGCGACGGGCCGCCGGTCATCAACCCGACCGGCAATGCCCGCCTTGCCACCGCAGGCACCGGCGATGTGCTCGCCGGCATGATCGGCGCGGCGCTCGCGATGCGCCGCCCCGCATTCGAGGCGGCATGCGAAGCCGTCTGGCAGCACGGCCGCATCGCCGACCTGTGGCCGGCCGATGCAGCCCCGCTCACGGCAGGCTCGCTGGCCCGCCGCGCGCCCGACTGAGCGCAGGACTCAGCCGCGCCCGACGAAGGGCATCTTCGTGGCCATGATGGTGTGGAAGAGCACGTTGGCTTCCAGCGGCAGGTTCGCCATGTAGAGCACCGACTGGCCGACGATCTTGACGTCGATCAGCGGCTCGATCGCGAGTTCGCCGTTGGCCTGCGGCACGCCGGTGGCCATGCGCGCGGCCAGCTCGGTCATGGCATTGCCCACGTCCACCTGCCCCACCGCGATGTCGTACTTGCGGCCGTCGAGCGAAGCGGTCTTGGTCAGCCCTTCGACCGCGTGCTTGGTCGAGGTGTAGGCGGCGGAATTCGGCCGCGGCGTGGTCGCCGAGATCGACCCGTTGTTGATGATGCGGCCGCCCCGCGGCGTCTGCGCCTTCATCGTGCGGAAGGCCTGCTGGATGCAGAAGAACATGCCGGTGAGGTTGATGTCCACCACGCCCTTCCACTGCTCGGGCGTCCAGTCCTCGAACGGTCCCGGCGGGTTGCCCACGCCGGCGTTGTTGAACAGCAGGTCGACGCGCCCGAAGCGCTCGACCGTGGCGCCGAACAGCGCCTGCACCGAGTCGGCATTGGCCACGTCGGTCGGCACCGCGAAGGCACGCGCACCCGCGCCCGATTCTTCCGCCACCTGCTCCAGCGGCTCGAGGCGGCGCCCCGCAAGGGCCACGCTCCAGCCGTCCGCCAGCAGGGCCAGCGCGGCCGCACGGCCGATGCCCGACCCCGCGCCCGTGACGATCGCGATGCGGCCCTTGTTGTTTTCCACGCTCATGCTCCAAGTCTCCTTTTCAACTGATCCATACACACGGTAAGCAAACCGGTAGTGTGCACGGCGCGCCTCATCCGCGGCGGGGCTTGCGCCCCTTGCCCTGCATCTTGTTGGCGGCTTTCTTCACCGCCGACTTGAAGGCCTGCATGGCCGATTGCGGACCGGCGGGCACCGCGGCAGCGCCGCCGCCACCGTGCTCCGAACGCGACTCGCCACCGGCCTCCGCCTTGTGGCGGGAGCTTCGCTTGGCCGACGCCTTCACCGGCGCGCCGCCCTTGTCCTTCATGGCGCGCGAAGTCAGGTCCTCGCCTTCGCGCACGAGGCGGAAGTCGATCTTGCGGCCATCGAGGTCGACGCGGCTCACCTGCACCCGCACCCGCGTGCCGATGGCGTAGCGGATGCCGGTGCGCTCGCCGCGCAACTCCTGGCGCATCTCGTCGAACTTGAAGTACTCGCCGCCAAGTTCGGTGATGTGGACCAGGCCCTCGACATACATCGCATCGAGCGTGACGAAGATGCCGAAGGTGGTGGCCGCGGTGACCACGCCGCCGTATTCCTCGCCGAGGTGCTCGCGCATGTACTTGCACTTGAGCCAGGCCTCGACGTCGCGGCTGGCCTCGTCGGCGCGGCGCTCGTTGGCGCTGCAATGCAGGCCGGCGGCTTCCCAGGCCAGCACTTCCTTGCTGGGCGCGACGGTCGCCTTCTGCGGCTTGTTGGTCGGCGCCTTGACGCGCGAGGCGAGCCGCTTGGCCAGCTTGGCATGCGCCTCGCCGGGCGTGGGCAGCATCGGCAACTGGTAGCGCGTCTTGCCGAGGATCGCCTTGATCACGCGGTGCACCAGCAGGTCGGGGTAGCGACGGATCGGGCTGGTGAAGTGCGTGTAGGCCTCGTAGGCCAGGCCGAAGTGGCCGCTGTTGATCGGCGTGTAGATCGCCTGCTGCATCGAGCGCAGCAGCATGGTGTGGATCTGCTGCGCGTCGGGGCGCTCCTTGGTGGCTTCGGCAATCGCCTGGAACTCGCCGGGGCGCGGCTCGTCGGTGATGCTCAGGCCGACGCCCATGGCCTTCAGGTAGCCGCGCAGGATTTCCTTCTTCTCGGGCGTCGGGCCTTCGTGCACGCGGAACAAGCCCGGGTGCTTGCCTTCGGCGATGAAGTCGGCGCTGCAGACGTTGGCGGCGAGCATCGCCTCCTCGATCAGGCGGTGCGCCTCGTTGCGCGTGCGCGGCACGATCTTCTCGATGCGGCCGGCGTCGTCGCAGATGATCTGCGTCTCGGTGGTTTCGAAGTCGACCGCGCCGCGCTTGCCGCGCTGCTTGAGCAGGGCCTTGTAGACGTCGGCGAGGTTCAGCAGGTCCTTGACGCGGTCCTTGCGCTTGGCCGCTTCGGGCCCGCGCGTGTTGCCGAGGATGGCGGCGACTTCGGTGTACGTGAAGCGCGCATGGCTGAACATCACGGCCGGATAGAACTGGTAGGCGTAGATCTCGCCGTCGGCCGCAACCAGCATGTCGCACACCATGCACAGGCGCTCGACCTCGGGGTTGAGCGAGCACAGGCCGTTCGACAGCTTCTCGGGCAGCATCGGGATCACGCGGCGCGGGAAGTAGACGCTGGTGGCGCGGTCGTACGCATCGATGTCGATGGCCGAGCCGGTCTGCACATAAGCACTGACGTCGGCGATGGCGACCAGCAGGCGCCAGCCCTTGCCGCGGCCCACCTTCGCGGGCTCGCAGTACACGGCGTCGTCGAAGTCGCGGGCGTCTTCGCCGTCGATGGTGACGAGCGGCACGTCGGTGAGGTCGATGCGGCCCTTCTTGTCGGCGGGGCGCACCTTCTCGGGCAGGGCCTTGGCCTGCGCCAGGCACTCCGCGGAAAACTCATGCGGCACGCCGTACTTGCGCACGGCGATCTCGATTTCCATGCCGGGGTCGTCGATCTCGCCCAGCACTTCTCTCACGCGGCCCACGGGCTGGCCGAACAAGGCCGGCGGCTCGGTGAGCTGGACGACCACGACCTGGCCGACCTTGGCGGGGCCGGTGGCGCCCTTCGGGATCAGGACGTCCTGGCCGTAGCGCTTGTCTTCCGGTGCAACGAGCCAGATCCCGCCTTCGTGCAACAGGCGGCCGATGATGGGCTGCTCGGGTCGCTCGACGATCTCGACCACGCGCCCCTCGGGGCGGCCGCGACGGTCCTGTCGCACGATGCGCGCCTTGACGCGATCCTTGTGCAGCACCGCGCGCATCTCGTTCGGCGGCAGGTAGATGTCTGCCTCGCCGTCGTCGCGCTGCACGAAGCCGTGCCCGTCGCGATGTCCTTGAACAGTTCCTTCGATTTCATCCAACAAGCTGCTGGAAGTGACATTATTTTTGATATGATCTCCTTCTTTCCTGAAATTCAAAACGTGGCTGCTTCTGCAGTCATGTGGGCCCAGATGGCGGAATTGGTAGACGCACTAGTTTCAGGTACTAGCGAGTAACATCGTGGAGGTTCGAGTCCTCTTCTGGGCACCAAGATTGAACAGACCCTTACCAGGTCTTCTATAAAAAGCCACCGGCCTCCGGTGGCTTTTTTCTTGGCCGTTTGAATCAGGCGCATCAAACGGGCAACGCGATCAGGTCGTGGCCTTCGGCGCCCACGATGCGTGCACGCGTGAACTCGCCGACCTTCATCGTCTTGCTGATCTTCTCGGGCGGCAGGAGGCGAACAGTGCCGTCGATCTCCGGTGCATCGGCGTACGTGCGCCCCACCCCACCCTTGCGGCCCAGCGCCGGCGCTGAATCGACCAGCACCTGCATCGTCGAGCCGATGCGCTTTTGCAGCTTGGCGATCGACACGGCCTCGGCCACCTCCATGAAGCGGGCGCGGCGCGCTTCGCGCTCGGCCTCGGGCAGCATGCCCGGAATGTCGTTGGCGGTGGCGCCCTCGACCGGGCTGTAGGCAAAGCAGCCCGCACGATCGATCTCGGCTTCGCGGATGAAGTCGAGCAGGTGCTCGAACTCCTGCTCCGTCTCGCCCGGGAAACCGGCGATGAAGGTGCTGCGGATCACGAGTTCGGGGCAGACCTCGCGCCAGCGCGCGATCCGCTCCAGGTTCTTCTCGCCGCTGGCCGGCCGCTTCATGCGCTTGAGCACATCGGGGTGGCTGTGCTGCAGCGGCACGTCGAGGTACGGCAGCACCAGGCCGCTCGCCATCAACGGAATGATTTCGTCGACGCTCGGATACGGGTACACGTAGTGCAGGCGCACCCAGGCGCCATACGGCTCGGCAATTTCGCCCAGCGTGCGCACGAGTTCGAGCATGCGGGTCTTGACCGGCTTGCCATCCCAGAAGCCGGTGCGGTACTTCACGTCGACGCCGTAGGCCGAGGTGTCCTGGCTGATCACCAGCAGCTCCTTCACGCCACCCTCGAACAGGGCCTTGGCTTCGCTGAGCACATCGCCCACCGGACGCGAGACCAGGTCGCCGCGCATCGAGGGAATGATGCAGAAGGTGCAGCGGTGGTTGCAGCCTTCGCTGATCTTCAGGTAGGCGTAGTGCCGCGGCGTCAGCTTGAGACCGGCCACCCCGAAGGTGTTCGGCACGAGATCGATGAACGGATCGTGCGGCTTCGGCAGGTTGGCGTGCACGGCATCCATCACCTCCTGCGTGGCATGCGGGCCGGTGACGGCCAGCACGCTGGGGTGCATCTGGCGCACGAGGTTGCCGCCTTGGTCGCCGGTCTTGGCGCCCAGGCAACCGGTGACGATCACGCGGCCGTTCTCGGCGAGCGCTTCGCCGATGGTGTCCAGGCTTTCCTTCACCGCATCGTCGATGAAGCCGCAGGTGTTGACGATGACGAGGTCGGCGCCCTCGAAGGTCTTGGCGGTTTGATAGCCCTCGGCACTCAGCTGGGTCAGGATCAATTCGGAATCGGTCAAGGCCTTGGGGCAACCAAGGCTGACGAAGCCGACCTTGGGGGCGGTCGGCGTGACGGTACGTTCAGGGGAGGCAACTTCGCTCATAGGCCTCTATTGTCCCAGCTATCGGTGACAGCGGGGCATTCATCGGGCAGTCACCCCATTCGGGCGGGCCGCCGCGCGGCGCTCAGGGGCGCTTGATGCCAAAGGCGCCCAGCACCTGCTCGGTGTTTTTCTGCATCTGCTCCTGCATCTGCAGGAAGACGTTCTTCGATTGCTCGACGTAGTTGCCCATCAGCCCCTGGATCATCGGCGACTGCATGGTCATGAAGCGCGACCACATCTCGGGCGTCAGGCCTTCGGCCTTTTCGGCGAGCTGGGCCTGCATCTCGGTCATGGCCTGGATGTTCTTCTCGAGGTACGGGCCCATGTAGCCCTGCATGGCCTGGCCGTAGAAACGGATGATGTTGGCCAGCACCTGCTCGGTGAACATCGGCGCGCCGCCGGCCTCTTCTTCCAGGATGATCTGCAGCAGGATGCTGCGCGTGAGGTCGTCGCCGGTCTTGGCGTCGCGCACCACGAACTGCGCGTTCTTGATGACCAGCTGCTTGACCTCGGTCAGCGTGATGTACGTGGATGTCTCCGTGTCGTAGAGCCGTCGGTTGGGGTACTTCTTGATCACACGCTGGACCGGCTTCACCCCGGACTTCTTGCTCTGCACTACAGACTCCTTCACATGGACGCCCATGTCATCGGATGATTCTAGGGAGCGGTTTTGCTGCATCGCGACAAGGTTTACCCTGACCGTGATTCTTCTTCAGGCGTCCGGCGCCGTCGCGTACTCGGCACCGCACGCATGACACGCTGCAGTTTCGGGACGCTCCGGGGTCGACAACCTGAATCGCAGCGGGATCTTCTGCCCGTAGACCACCCAGCACCGGGGGCAATGCTCCTGCCCCGCCGTCGGAAGATAGGCACGTGCGCGCTGCTCGGCGCGCTCCTCGGTCACCGGCATGCCCTGTCGTTGTGCACGCGCCACTTCGCGGGCGGCCATGGTGTCGGCGCGACCGGCGGCGAGGTCATTGATGCCGTAGACCGCGCGTGCGAATTCAAGAGGGGCCTGCTTGAGCAATGCGGCCACGCGGTGGTCGGCGTGCGCCCGATCAACTGGCGTTGATCGCGTATTCATCAGATCGCTTATCAAGGAAATTCGAGAAGGTTGGCAGACCGCTCAAGGTAGCACAACCACATGGCTCAGGCACCTTGCCTGCACCGCGCGAAGGGCCGCCCGTGAAAGGGGTTTTCGCTTGCGCCGATCACTCAGGACGACCGGGCGAATCCAGAGACAAACACGTCGTCCAAACGACGAACGGGTTGCAGCGAAATCGCTGCAACCCGTGTTTGAATTTGGTAGGCGCGATTGGATTCGAACCAACGACCCCCACCATGTCAAGGTGGTGCTCTAACCAACTGAGCTACGCGCCTAAGAGAAGCATCGAGTATAGCAGGAGAAATGGCCCTTTTCAGCGCCGACGTGCAGATCGCACACCAGTCACTGCAGTCACCACACTCAACACCTGCGTCAAACGCGCGGCATCGGCGATTTCCACGGTGAACGTCATCCACGCCGTGCCCTTGATCGACTGCGTCTGCACGCCGATCACGTTCATCTTCTCGCGTGCGAACACGTCGGAGATATCGCGCAGCAAGCCCTGGCGGTCGGCCGCTTCCACAGCCACATCCACTGCGTAGACCGGTGCATCCGCGCCCTTCTTCGGCAGGCCCCATTCGACATCGATCACGCGTTCGCCGTCCTTCGCGGCCATCGTGCGGAAGTTGCTGCAATCCGCGCGATGCACGCTGACGCCATGGCCGCGCGTGACGAAGCCACGGATCGCATCCGGCGGCGCCGGCTTGCAGCACTTGGCGAGCTGCGTCATCAGCGACGACACGCCCACCACCAGCACGCCGCCCTTGCCCGACTTCTCGCTGCCGCGCGCCTTCTTGATCTGCACGCCGTCGTCAGGGTTCAGCGCCGGCTCGGGCGGACGCAGCAGCGTCTCGATGTTGCGCAGCGAAAACTCGTCCTTGCCGACCACCTCGAACAGATGATCCGCCGACTTGAAGCCGAGTTGCGACGCCAGGTCTTCGAGCCGCATGGCCGTCTTGCCTTCGCGCTGCAGCAGCTTCTCGACGGCTTCGCGTCCACGCGCCACGGTCTCGTGCGTGATCTGTGCGTTGAACCAGGCACGCACCTTGGCGCGTGCGCGGTGGCTCGCCAGATAACCCAGCTCGGCATTCAGCCAGTCACGCGACGGCCCGCCTTCCTTGGCCGCCATGATCTCGACCGTCTGCCCGTTCGACAGCGGCGTGTTGAGCGGCACCATCGCGCCATCGACACGCGCGCCGCGGCAGCGATGCCCCAGCGTCGTGTGCACCGTGTAGGCGAAGTCGACCGGCGTCGCGCCCTGCGGCAACTCGACGATGGCGGCATCGGGCGTGAGCACATAGATGCGGTCGTCGAACAGCCCCTGCCCCTGCAGCCCGCCCGACAGGTCGCGCTCCCAGGCCAGCAGCTGGCGCAGCACGGCGATCTTGGCGTCGTACTCGCCGCTCGCCCAGACACCGGCGTAGCCCTTGTGGCCCGCTTCCTTGTAGGCCCAGTGCGCCGCCACGCCATGTTCGGCGTGGTCGTGCATTTCCTCGGTGCGGATCTGGATCTCGATCGGCTTGCCCACCTTGCCGTCGACGATCTCGCGCACCACCGTGTGCAGCGACTGGTAGCCGTTGGGCTTGGGCCGCGCGATGTAGTCGTCGAACTCCTCGTCGATGGGCTGGAAGTGCGAGTGCACCCAGGCCAGCGCGGCATAGCAGTCCTTCACGTCCGGCACCACCACGCGCAGCGCGAGGATGTCGAAGACCTGCTCGAAGTCGAGCGACTTGCCGCGCATCTTCTTGACGATGCTGTAAATGTTCTTCGGGCGTCCCTGCACCGTGGCCTTGACGCCTTCGGCCTGCAGTTCGTGCTCCAGCTGCGAACGCAACTGCTCGACGTGGCCTTCGCGCTCGATGCGCTTCTCGTCGAGCAGCCGCGCGATCAGCTTGTAGGTCTCGGGCTCGAGAAAGCGGAACGAGAGATCTTCGATCTCCCACTTCACCTGCCAGATGCCCAGCCGGTTCGCGAGCGGCGCAAACACCTGCAGCGACTCGCGCGCCACGCTCTCGGGCGCGGGCTGCTTGCTGGCCGCCGCATGCCGCAGCGTCTGCAGGCGCGAGGCCAGCCGCAGCATGACCACGCGCAGGTCACGCGAAAACGCGAGCAGCATCTTGCGCACGTTCTCGGTCTGCGCGCCGGCGCCTTCGGCGTGGTGCCCTTGCGAGGCGGTGCGCGCCTGCTCCTGCACGCGCACGAGCTTGGTGGTCTCGACCGCGAGCGCTGCGAAGTTGTCGCCGAAAACCTTGGCGATCACTTCCTGCGGGCGGTTCAGGTGCTGGCACGAATACACGAGGTAGCTCGCGGCCTGCATCGCCTCGGAGCCGCCCATCTTCGCGACGATGGCGGCCACCGCATCGGCGTGCGCCAGCGTGTTCTCGCCGGTGTCGAGCTTTTCGTCGGCGATCAGCGGCTCGGCGAACGCGCGGGCGCGCGCCAGCATGTTCTCCATGACCGGCGAGCGGTCGGCCGTGGCGGCCGACAGCGGGTAATCGACCATGACGCCGTCGGACAGGGGTGCCGTCTGAAGGTTCGCAGACTCTCGCTTCACGATGCCCTCAATCGAACAGGAAATTCGTGACGACGGCGACCTGTGCGGGATCGACGAAAGTCGGCGCGTGCCCCACGCCCTCGAACTCGACAAGCGTGGCACGCGGCCCGCGCTGCGTCATCGCGGCCGCCGTCTCGGGCGACAGCAGGTCGGACACCGCGCCGCGCGTGAGCAGCGTGCGCGCCTCGATGGCGTCGTACAGGCTCCACATCACCGCCCCGCCCTGCGCCGCGATCTCGGGCGTGATGGCGCGCAGCGGCACGCCGATGGCCGGGTCGTAGTGCAGCACCCAGGCGCCCTCGCCCACCGGGCTGGCACTGGCGGTCTTGGCGGCACCGTCGGCGCTGCGCTCAGAAGCCGGCACCACCATGTGCTGCGACAGCGCGCGCCACTGCTCGGGCGTGTGCGGCCCGAAGGTGGTCGACAGGGCCCACATCGCATCGGCCGCAGCCTGCACGCTCGAAAACTGGCCGCTCTTGCCCACATACGCGCCGATGCGCTGGATGGCAGCGGGCTCGACCGTGGGGCCGACATCGTTCGCGACGAAACGGCGAATGGGCCGTGGCAACGGCAGCTCCTTGTGGCCGGCCAGCACGAAGCCGATCAGCCCGCCCATGCTGGTGCCGACGTAGTCGAGCGTGTCGATGGGATGCTCGCCGTGCAGCTGCGCGATCAGCGCCACCATGTCTGCGGCATATACGGGCACTTGATAGAAAGCAGGGTCGCGCAGCCAGTCGCTGCGGCCGCGCCCGACCACGTCGGGACAGACCACGCGCACGTCGCCGCCCGCGCGCGCCACGATGGCCTGCGCGAGCACGTCGAAATCGCGCCCCTGCCGGGTCAGCCCGTGCACGCAGACCACGACATGTGCGCTCTGCGCGTCGCCCCATTGCCAATAGGCCATGCGATGACCGCCCTGGGCGTCGTTGCAGGCCACGTCGTGAAGGGTCGGTTCTGTCATGGAAACGGAGGGGTTCGGGTGCGGATAATGGTCTCGTTGCATCCTAATTCATCCGGAGATTGATCTTCATGCTCAAAGGCAAAACCGCGCTTGTCACGGGGTCCACCAGTGGCATTGGCTTCGCCATCGCCAAGGCGCTGGCCCAACAGGGCGCACACATCGTGCTCAACGGTTTCGGCGACGCCGACACCCCCAAGGCCCAGATCGAGGCACTCGGCGTGCGTGCCGAGTACCACGGGGCCGACATGAGCAAGCCCGACCAGATCGAGGACATGATGAAGTTCGCGGCGTCGAAGTTCGGCCGCGTCGACATCCTCGTCAACAACGCCGGCATCCAGCACGTCGCCAAGGTCGAGGACTTCCCGACCGAACGTTGGGACGCGATCCTCGCCATCAACCTCACGAGCGCCTTCCACACGACGCGCCTGGCGATCCCCGCGATGCGCGAGGCCAACTGGGGCCGCATCATCAACGTGGCGTCGGCGCACGGGCTCGTGGCCTCGGCGCAGAAGTCGGCCTATGTCGCGGCCAAGCACGGCATCGTCGGCCTGACCAAGTCGGTGGCGCTCGAAACCGCCACCACCGGCGTCACCTGCAACGCGATCAGCCCGGGCTGGGTGCTCACGGCGCTGGTGCAAAAGCAGATCGACGACCGCGCGGCCCGCGAAGGCATTTCGGCCCTCCAGGCGCAGAACGAATTGCTGGGAGAAAAGCAGCCCTCGCTGCAGTTCACGACGGTCGAGCAACTGGGCGGGCTGGCCGTCTTCCTGAGCTCTCCCGCGGCCGATCAGGTGCGGGGCGTCGCCTGGGCCATGGATGGCGGCTGGACGGCTCAGTAAATAAACAGAGACAACGAAAAAACGCCGGCGGCACTCGCCCGCCGGCGCTGCGCTCTTTGTCTTCTTACTTGAGCTGCACCGAGCCGGAGACGTTCACGACCACGCTGGTCTTGCCCGCTTCCACCGGCACGGCCGAATCGGCGGCCGAGAACGACTTGGCCTGCATGGCCATCACGCGCGGGCGGATCGGGCCGCTGTCGTTCGCGTTCACCGACACCTCGCGCAGCGTGTAGCCGCCGAAGCCGAAGCCCTTGGCCAGCTCGCCGGCCTTCTGCTTGAAGTTGTCGATGGCGATGTTCTGCGCCTCGGTCTCGGTCTTGGCGCGCTGTTCGCGGCTCAGGCCGAAACCGACGTTGCCCACGCTGAGCGTGCTGATGCGCCCGGCCGTCTGGGTGATGCGCGCGAAATCGCGGCCTTCGAGCACGAGCTCGGTCGAACCCTGCCAGCCGTTGATCTTGCCGTCCTTGGTGTAGCGCGGCGAAAGGCTGAAGTTGCCGGTGCGCACGTCGAGCTGGCCCGGCTGCGCATTCTTCTTGGCCTCGGCCAGCGCGGCATCGAGCGCGGTCTTGAGCTGGGTCTGCACGGTGCCCGCCTCGGCGGCGTCGCGCGTGGTGACGAGGGTCATGCTCAGCAGGTCTTGCTGAACTTCGACGGTGCCGGAGGCCGACAGCTGGAGCACGTTTTGTGGAGCAGGCATGACGGCATTCTGGGCCAAGGCGGCGCCGGCAAAGGTCAGCGCGGCGCAGGCCGCGATCAATTGAACAGTCTTCAAGACAGATTTCTCCCTGGTGGATGCGAGGAAAAGCCCTCGCCCGCGCCTTCTTCTTCAGTGGCGCAGGCTGCGCGGCGCGGTTTGCGGACTGGCGACGGGCTGCGGTACCGGCACGATGCGCTCGGCAGGCTGTGATTCTGCCGAATTCAGAAGTACACCCGTTCCCGCGGGCACCCACTGCCCCCGGACCTGCTGCCTCAACTCGAAGAGTTCGCCCGCCGTGAGACGGCGCCCCGCCAGCGCTTCGCCGCGGCGCTGCTCTTCCCGCTGGGCCGCCCGGTGCGCGGCCACGGCATCGCGCACTTCGCTGCGGCGCCCTTCACTGACCCGCAAAAACCCTTCGGAAGCGACGGACGTCGCACCACAGGCGCATGCGAAAAAAAGCAGAGGCAAGGCAGAAAAAGAAGGTCTCATCGCGCAATCGTCATAAGGCAGCACGGACTGTGCCACCGCCGGGCAAAGCCCGGATGACCAGACGGCGAGCGGCCGCAAGTTGTGTAACTTAGTGTCAACCACTACGGAATTCGGCAGCAATGGGGTCCTAACGCCTTCAGAATCGGCGCTGTTACAAATTCAACGTTGTAGAAATGACTCAAGTTCCCGCTCGCACCGACAAGATCGTGATCGTCGACGACGACGCCCGCATCCGCGACCTGCTGCGCCGCTACCTGACGCAGGAAGGATTCGAAGTGATCGTGGCCGAGGACGGCAAGGCGCTCAACCGCATCCTGTTGCGCGACACGGTCGACCTGATCGTGCTCGACCTGATGATGCCCGGCGAAGACGGCCTCTCCGTGTGCCGCCGTCTGCGTGCCGCCAACGACCGCACGCCGATCATCATGCTCACCGCCAAGGGTGAGGACGTGGACCGCATCGTCGGTCTCGAAGTCGGCGCCGACGACTACCTCGGCAAGCCCTTCAACCCGCGCGAACTGCTGGCCCGCGTGCACGCCGTGCTGCGCCGCCGTCCGCCGCTCGAGGCGCCGGGCGCCCCCTCCACCGAGAACGAGACCGTCACCTTCGGCCCGTTCGCCTTCGACCTCGGTTCGCGCACGCTGAAGAAGGACGGCGAGGAACTCTCGCTGACCACCGGCGAGTTCGCGATGCTGAAGGCGCTGGTGCGCCACCCGCGCCAGCCGCTGTCGCGCGAAAAGCTGGCCCAGCTGGCACGCGGCCGCGAATTCGAGCCCTTCGACCGCAGCCTGGACGTGCAGATCTCGCGCCTGCGCAAGCTGGTCGAGTCCGACGCCGCGGCGCCGCGCTACATCCAGACCGTCTGGGGCGTGGGCTACGTGTTCGTGCCGGACGGCACGGCCTGACGATCCGCTGAGAGGTGGCCATCGGCCTCCATTCCGCCCGACCTGACCCGGCCCAGGAGGACGGGGCACAGGTCACGATGCCGAGCCCGCTCGAAGCGAGCGCGCAGCGTGACCGCCGCCCCGGCCTCAAGCTGGGTTTCAGCCTTTTCTGGCGCACCTTCTTCCTGCTCGCACTGCTGCTGATCGGCTGCACGGTCGCGTGGCTGCAGACCTTCCGCTCGCTCGAGTACGAGCCACGCGCCATCCAGACCGGACACCAGATCGCCTCGCTCGTGAACCTCACGCGCGCGGCGCTCGTGTACTCGGACGCGATCACGCGGGTCTCGCTGATCAAGACGCTGGCCGACCAGGAAGGCGTGCGCATCCTGCCGCGCGAGCCCAACGACCGCTTCCAGCCCTACACCAGCGGCGCGCTCGACGAGCGCGTCACCGAAGAGCTGATCGCCCAGCTCGGCGAAGGCACCACGGTGGCCAGCCGCGTGAACGACGAGCCGGGCCTGTGGATCGGTTTCACCATCGAGAGCGACACCTACTGGCTGCTGCTCGACCCCACGCGCTTCAGCCGCGTGGGCGGGCGCACCTGGCTGGTCTGGCTCAGCACGGCGATGGCGCTGTCGCTCGCCGGCGCGGCGCTGATCACGCGGCTCATCAACCTGCCGCTCAAGCAGCTGTCGCGCGCCACCTTGCAGGTGCGCGAGGGCGAGTACGAGGCGCACCGGCTCGACGAGCGCGCCCGCACCAACGAAATCCGGGCGGTGAACATCGGCTTCAACCGCATGGCCGACCAGCTCGCCAAGATCGAGCAGGACCGCGCCATCATGCTGGCCGGCATCTCGCACGACCTGCGCACGCCGCTGGCGCGGCTGCGGCTCGAGACCGAGATGAGCGTGGCCGACGAAGACGCGCGCGACCACATGGCCGCCGACATCGCGCAGCTCGACGCCATCATCGACAAGTTCCTCGACTACGCCCGCCCCGACCATGTCGACCAGCGCCCCGTGCTGCTGCGCGACGTGATCGACGCCTGCACCTACGCCGTGCAGGACTACGAAGAGATGAACATCCACGTCGACGTGCCCGCCGACCTGAAGGTGATGGGCGACGAGGTGGAGCTCACGCGCGTGATCTCCAACCTGGTCGAGAACGCCCGGCGCTACGGCAAGACGCCGTCGACCGGCGTGGCCGACGTCACGATCCAGGCGCAGGCCAACAACGACGCGGTGCTGATCAAGGTGCGCGACCACGGCGCGGGCGTCGAGCCCGCCCTGCTCGTGCAGCTGACCAAGCCCTTCTTCCGCGGCGACGCGGCGCGCACCTCGGCGGCCGGCGCCGGCCTGGGGCTGTCGATCGTGGCGAAGAACATCGAGCGCATGGGCGGCACCTTCGCGCTCACCAGCACGCCGGGCCGGGGCCTCGCGGCCCACATCCGGATGCCGCGCGCGATGCCGGCGGGCAGCAGCAAGCCCGGCGAGGTGCCGGGCAAGAAGCAGGTCGCCTGAGGACGCGCGTCAGCGGTGCAGCAGCACCGCGGCGCGGGCTTCCATCGCCCGCCCCTCGCCCACCGGGCCGAGCTTCTCGGCCGTCTTGGCTTTCACATTGACCTGATCGAGCGCGATGCCCAGCGTGTCGGCGATGCGCTGGCACATGGCCGGGATGTGCGGCGCCAGCTTGGGCGCCTGCGCGATCACGGTGCTGTCGACGTTGCCGATCTCCCAGCCGGCGGCCCGCACGCGGCGCGCCGCCTCGGCCAGCAGCACGGCCGAATCGGCGCCACGGAACTGGGCGTCGGTGTCGGGAAAATGCCGGCCGATGTCGCCCAGCCCGGCCCCGCCGAGCAGCGCGTCGGTGATGGCGTGCAGCAGCACGTCGGCGTCCGAGTGCCCGAGCAGGCCGGTGGTGTGCGGCACCTCGATGCCGCCCAGGATGAGCTTGCGCCCCGCCACCAGCTGGTGGACGTCCCAGCCTTCGCCGATGCGGATGTTGAACGGTGTCGTCGTCATGCCATGGCCTTCTTGCGGCCGAGCAGCACCGCCTCGGCCAGTGCGAAATCTTCGGGGAAGGTGACCTTGAAGTTCTGCGCGCTGCCGGGCACCAGCAGCGGCGCCAGGCCGAGGGTCTCGATGGCGCTGGCCTCGTCGGTCACCACGTCGCCCACGCGCTCCAGCGCGTCGAGCAGCATGCCGATGCGGAACATCTGCGGCGTCTGGGCCAGCCACTTGTCGGCGCGCGGCAGGGTCTGGGTCGAGCGGCTGTCGGTCGACGAGACCTTCAGCGTGTCGGCCAGCCGCTGCGCCAGCAGGCCGCCGACGGCGTCGTGCTCGCAGGCGGCGATCAGCGCCTCGATCTGGCTGGACGTGACCAGGCAGCGCGCCGCGTCGTGCACCAGCACCCAGTCGTGCGGCCCGGCGCCCTTCTGGCGCAGCGCCGCCAGGCCGTTGCGCACCGAGGCGGCGCGCGTCAGGCCGCCCACGCGCAGCAGGTATTCGCCCGTCGTCGGGAAGCGCGGCAGCGCCGTCTGCACCTCGCGGTCGTCGGGCGACACCACCACGGCCACGCCCGCGAAACGCCCGGCCAGCGCGCGGAACGCGTCCACCGTGTGGGCCACCATCGACTGGCCCGCCAGGCGCCGGTACTGCTTGGGCTGCGCGCCGCCGGCGCGGTGGCCGGAACCGGCACAGGGGATCAGCACGTAGAAACGGGAAGAAGACATGGAGGGTGCGGCACGGGCCGATGGCCGACAAGCGGATAAGGGGCCGCCATTCTAGAATTGACATTCGCACACCCCTCGCCGTCCGGCGCGGGGTGTCGTGCATTTTTCGAACCGCTCCATGGACCTCCCCCTTCTCCCGGCGGGCAAGCGTTTCACGCTGCCGCGTCCCCCGTTGTCCGCCGACGCGCTGATGCTGGCCCAGCTCGGCATGCGCGAGAAGGCCGCGGGTCGCGCCACCGCGATGTTCACCGCCGACGCGAACGACGCCCAGCGGCTCATCGACGAAATCGCCTTCTTCGCGCCCGAGCTGCGCTGCGCCCTCTTCCCCGACTGGGAAACGCTGCCCTACGACAGCTTCTCGCCGCACCAGGACCTGATCAGCGAGCGCCTGGCCACGCTGTGGCGCATCAGCCAGAAAGAGGCCGACGTGGTGCTGGTGCCCGCCACCACCGCGCTGTACCGGCTGGCGCCGCCGGCCTTCCTGGCCGGCTACACCTTCCAGTTCAAGGCCAAGCAGAAGCTGCAGGAGTCCAAGCTCAAGGCCCAGCTCACGCTGGCCGGCTACAGCCACGTCACGCAGGTCGTGAGCCCGGGCGAGTACGCGGTGCGCGGCGGCCTGATCGACCTGTTCCCGATGGGTTCGCCGGTGCCTTTTCGCGTCGACCTGTTCGACGACGAGATCGACTCCATCCGCACCTTCGACCCCGACACCCAGCGCAGCCTGTATCCCGTGCCCGAAGTGCGCCTGCTGCCGGGCCGCGAGTTTCCGATGGACGACGACGCCCGCGCGCGCTTTCGCAGCCGTTGGCGCGAACTGCTCGAGGGCGACCCGACCAAGAGCCGCATCTACAAGGACATGGGCAACGGCGTGGCCACCGCCGGCATCGAGTACTACCTGCCGCTGTTCTTCGACGAGACGGCCACGGTGTTCGACTACCTCGGCCCCGACGCCACCGTCGTGCTGCACGGCGACCTCGAACCCGCGTTCCAGCACTTCTGGCAGGACACCAACGAGCGCTACCGCCTGGTGCAGGGCGACCCCGAGCGCCCCGCGCTGCCGCCCGACGCGCTGTTCCTCAACGCCGAGCAGTTCTACCAGCGCGCCAAGCCGCATGCGCAGCTGGCCATCCGCGGCGACATCGCCACCGACGCGCCCTACGCCGAGTTCGACAAGCTGCCGCCCTTTGCCGTCGTGCGCGGCGCCGAAGACCCGCTGGTCGGCCTGAAGGCCCACATCGCCGCCACGCCGCACCGCGTGCTGCTGATCGCCGAGAGCGACGGCCGCCGCGAGAGCCTGCTCGACTTCCTGCGCGCCAGCGGCGTGAACCCGCCGGCCTTCGACTCGCTGGCCGAGTTCGAAGCCTCGGGCGACGAGAAGATCGGCATCGCCACCGCCGCGCTGGCCTCGGGCTTCGCGTGGCGCGAACAGGCGATCGACTTCGTCACCGAGACCGAGCTGTTCGCCACCGCGCCCACCACGCGCCGGCGCAACAAGAAGCAGGAACAGGTCAGCGACGTCGAGGCGCTGATCAAGGACCTGTCCGAACTCAACGTGGGCGACCCGGTGGTGCACTCCGCGCACGGCATCGGCCGCTACCGCGGCCTGATCCACATGGACCTGGGCCAGGGCACGGGCGCCGACGGCAAGCCGCTGCTGCAGGAAATGCTGCACCTGGAGTACGCCGACAAGGCCACGCTCTACGTGCCCGTGAGCCAGCTGCACCAGATCAGCCGCTACACCGGCGTGAGCGCCGACGAGGCGCCGCTGCACAAGCTGGGCTCCGGACAATGGGAAAAGGCCAAGCGCAAGGCCGCCGAACAGGTGCGCGACTCGGCCGCCGAGCTGCTCAACATCTACGCCCGCCGCGCCGCGCGCGAAGGCCATGCCTTCCGCTACTCGCCGGCCGACTACGAGGTGTTCGCCAACGACTTCGGCTTCCAGGAAACCGCCGACCAGAAGGCCGCCATCCACGCCGTGGTGCAGGACATGATCTCGCCCCAGCCGATGGACCGCCTCGTGTGCGGCGACGTGGGCTTCGGCAAGACCGAGGTCGCGCTGCGCGCCGCCTTCATCGCCGTCACCGGCGGCAAGCAGGTGGCGTTTCTCGCGCCGACCACGCTGCTGGCCGAGCAGCACTACCAGACGCTGGTCGACCGCTTTGCCAAGTGGCCGGTGAAGGTGGCCGAGATGAGCCGCTTCCGCTCGGCCAAGGAAATCACGGCCGCCGCCAAGGGCCTGGCCGAGGGCCAGGTCGACATCGTGGTCGGCACGCACAAGCTGCTCTCGCAGTCGGTCAAGTTCAAGAACCTGGGCCTGCTCATCATCGACGAGGAGCACCGCTTCGGCGTGCGCCACAAGGAGGCGATGAAGGCGATGCGCGCCGAGGTCGACGTGCTCACGCTCACCGCCACGCCGATTCCGCGCACGCTGGGCATGGCGCTCGAAGGCCTGCGCGACCTGAGCGTGATCGCCACCGCGCCGCAACGCCGCCTGGCCATCAAGACCTTCGTGCGCAACGAAGGCACGGGCGTGATCCGCGAAGCCGTGCTGCGCGAGCTGAAGCGCGGCGGACAGGTCTACTTCCTGCACAACGAGGTCGAGACCATCGAGAACCGGCGCCAGAAGCTCGAAGAAATCCTGCCCGAGGCCCGCATCGCCGTGGCCCACGGCCAGATGCCCGAGCGCGAGCTGGAGCGCGTGATGCGCGACTTCGTGGCCCAGCGCTACAACATGCTGCTGTGCTCGACCATCATCGAGACCGGCATCGACGTGCCCACCGCCAACACCATCGTGATGAGCCGCGCCGACAAGTTCGGCCTGGCGCAGCTGCACCAGCTGCGCGGCCGCGTCGGCCGCTCGCACCACCAAGCCTATGCCTACCTCATGGTGCCCGACACCGAGGGCCTGACCAAGCAGGCCTCGCAGCGGCTCGAGGCGATCCAGCAGATGGAAGAACTGGGCTCGGGCTTCTACCTCGCGATGCACGACCTGGAGATTCGCGGCACCGGCGAGGTGCTCGGCGAGAACCAGAGCGGCAACATGATGGAGATCGGCTTCCAGCTCTACAACGAGATGCTCAGCGAAGCCGTGCGCTCGCTGAAGGCCGGGCAGGAGCCCGACCTGCTCTCGCCGCTGTCGGTCACCACCGAGATCAACCTGCACGCCCCTGCCCTGCTGCCCGACGACTACTGCGGCGACGTGCACCTGCGGCTGTCGTTCTACAAGAAGCTCGCCACCGCGAAGACGCCCGACCAGATCGACACGCTGCTCGAAGAAATCGTCGATCGCTTCGGCAAGCTGCCGCCGCAGGCCCAGACGCTGATCGACACGCACCGCCTGC